>Ga0163147_10000811_pt1 | contig 49041 bp, 43 predicted proteins | sample OliLakLV19MP6G1_FD_148597 | JGI IMG/M metagenome (GOLD analysis project Ga0163147, IMG submission 148597) | Freshwater microbial mat bacterial communities from Lake Vanda, McMurdo Dry Valleys, Antarctica- Oligotrophic Lake LV.19.MP6.G1 | ecosystem: Environmental > Aquatic > Freshwater > Lake >... | reverse complement strand
TATACCTCCAAGACCTGCTCCAACTGTGGTGCGGTGTTTAGCGACTTTAACTTGTCTACACGATGGCTGGACTGTACTTGTGGTCTCAGTCTCGACCGCGACCACAATGCAGCCATCAATATTTTAGCAAAAACCGGATGGGACACGTCCGCAAACGCTAACGTAGAGTGCGGTTAGGCTCAAGCGTTGTTTGGAAGCCCCTGCCTTTAGGCATGGGGAGTGTCATGAAAACCTGATCGTATCATCCCCCACCGCGTCATCTTCGATATAAGGCAGCGCAGATTCTTGCGACATCGGCACGATTTTCGGCTGTGCATCGCTGGCAATCGTTGGAATCGTGAAATAGACCGCAGTGCCAACATTTAACGTACTACGCAGCACGATCATGCCGCCATGTGCCTCGATGATTTCTTTCGCAACCGTCAAGCCCTGACCCGAACCGGGCACACGCAGCGCCCGCCCGCCGCTGGTCGTCGGCGTGCCGCGATAAAACCGCGTGAACACATGCGCTAATTCGTCATCGCTGATCCCGACTCCGGTATCACGCACGCGCAAACGTGCCATACCCCGTTCTTCGCCCTTGACCTCGAAAATTATCTTGCCGCCGGGTGGCGTGTATTTGATCGCGTTATCGAGAATATTGCCTACCGCCCACCGCAGACGCCGCTCATCGCCCATGACCTGCAAACCAGGGCGGTCGATCTGAATTTCGAGCATCAGGTTGGTTGCGCCCGCCGTCCCACGCCATTCATTGACCAGCGCATACACCAGTTTATCCAAAGACAGCGGACGATCCGCCCGCGTCATCGTGCGCGCGTTCGTCGCCGTTAAATCGCGCATTTCGACGATCATCTTTTGCAGCGCCACTGCGTGATAAAGCATCGACTGCGCGAACTCCATCATGCCGCCCGCTGCCGTCGGAAAAATGCGCGCCTGTGCTTCGAGCGGCGCACCAATTTCTTCGTCGATACGCGTAAGCAGCGCGTCGCGTGCTTTCTCGCGCCGCGTTTCGTCGGTGACATCGCGCAAGATCAGCACGGTTCCGACACGTTGTTTATTCAAAGACATTACTGCCGCCGCACCAACGCTGATCGTGCGCGCTTGTTCGTTCTGGTCGCTGTTCAGTTCAATTCGTTTCGGCTCGCCTAACGCAAATAAACCCGGTGCAAGCGCCGGACCCAACGTATCGGTGATCAGGGTCGTCAGCGCCTCGATCTTGCCATCTTCGATGGCGGTTCTCAGTCCGCTCGGCAAATCGAGCAGATTTTTTGCTGGTTCATTGATGAATGTGACTTGTCCGCTTAAATCCTGCACAATCACGCCGTCGCTCATCGCCTCCAATACGCTGGTCAAATGCGCGATTTCGCGGCGTTGACGGCGTAACGAGACGCGCAAATCGTCCTGACGTACTTGCACCGACTCAGCATAGCGGTCGAACGACGCACCAATCCTGCTGATCTCATCAGTGGCTTGCATCATCGTACGCGCAGTCATATCACCGTTCGTCAGCGCATCCGCGACGCGGGTGATCTTGTTCATCCTGCCGATCAGCCAGTTCAGTACGATAAATGTCGTGATGACCGCGCCCGCCGCCAACGTCGCCAACACCAGCGCGGTCAACTGCGCCAGCGCGGGATCGCTGCCCTGTGCCGTATTCGCCTGAGTCACGCTTGCATACACGATCACGACGATCATAATCAACGCCAGCCCGAATAATGGCACCATTAAACGCCAGCGTAATGACGTAAATCGATAGGAAGTCTGTTCAGACATAGCCCGTTTTACCCAATCATCTGTAGTCTTGCACGCTCATTCATCATCTCAATTGCAGTGTAACATTAACATCAGCGGCGCGCTTTTTCATAGAATGTTTAATTCAGTTCACGCTCGCTTTACATTAGGCGGCTACCCTTAAACCCGTTTGCTATTTTCAGCGACGGGATGTTAATGGTGTACGTACCTTCTCGGTTAAGCGGAATCAAATTGAACGGTCGCGCTGACCTGCACATGCACACCACGGTCAGCGACGGCATCGCATCTGTACAAGACATGCTCAATCACGTGGCGGAGCGCGACGTACTCAACGTCATCGCGATTACGGATCATGATCGGCTGGAAGCGAGTTTATGGGCATACGCTCATCGGGATCGTTATCCGTTTGAGATTATTCCCGGCGTCGAAGTAACCAGTCGTGACGGACATGTCTTGGCGTTATGGGTGACGCAGCCTATTCCAAAAGACATGTCGCTTGCTGAAACATGCGCCGCCATCCATGACCAAAACGGCATCGCTGTCATCGCCCATCCCTTTGAGCCAATGATCGCGCCCGCAGCGTCATGGCGCTACTTTCGGAACCCAGAGGTGTTAATAAACTCGGGTGTGGATGCTATTGAAGTCATCAACGCGGGCGCGTTCACTCCTGGGAACAACTGGTTAGCAGCGCACGTCTTTGCAAAGAGTTCACTCGCCTTACTCGGCAACAGCGACGCGCATCAGCCCAGCAGCATCGGTACAGGTTTTACTCATTTTTGCGGAACTACGGCGGCAGAATTACGTACTTCTATTTTAGAAGGTCGAACGGCTGCCGAAGGAAAACCATGGTCACTCACCGTTTACTTGAAGCTCTCACTCATTATGATACCGAAGAAGCTGAACGGGTCTTTGGCGACGAATACGCGCTAAATCCCCCTGCCGCTTCCGTAAAATTCGCGCCCGTCAAGCGTGTTGCCATCTTTGCAGAGGCATTTTTGCCCAAAGTCGATGGCGTCTCCAAAACCGCTTATCTTACCCTGCGTTATCTCGAACAAACCGGACGCGAAGTCATCGTGTTCGCGCCGGATATTTCGCCACACTCGGTCAGTCATAGCGATGTTGTCCCGCTCCCATCACTCGGTTTCGCCGCAGCCCCAGAAACGCGCATGGCGCTGCCGCATCCGGTTGTTGTACAACGCCTGAACGAATTCAAACCTGACTTGATTCACCTGTTTAGTCCGGTAGTCCTGTCTGTGAGCGGTATGTTATACGGGCGGCAAAATCATATTCCTGTGGTCGCCAACTACCAGACCGATTTACCAAATTACGTCAACGCTTACGGAATGCCATTTTTGCACGACATCGTGCGCGATTGGCTGCGCTATATCCATAACGGCAGTCATGTGACGCTTGTTCCAACAAACTGGACGCGCGATGCGCTCCGCGATCAGGGCTATCGACGGCTGCGAAAATGGGGGCGCGGGGTCAGCACCCGCTTCACCCCCGAAAAACGCAATCCAGAATGGCGTGCACGACTTTTGAACGGGCGCGATCCCAATTCGATGGTATGCGTTTATGTAGGACGGCTGGCAAACGAAAAGCGTGTTGATTTACTACTCGAAGTCGCACGCACGCCGGGAGTCGCTCTCACGATTGTCGGTGATGGTGGTATGCGCGCCGAACTGGAAACCTTGTTCGCTGGCACAGAGACCCATTTCACAGGCTATCTACTCGGTGACGATCTCGCATATGCCTATGCCAACGCTGATGTGTTTATGTTCACGGGTGCGTTCGAAACGTTCGGACAAGTCGTACAAGAAGCGATGGCATCTGGTTTGCCAGCGGTCGTCATCAATCAAGGTGGAATTACCGACCTTGTAGAAGAGGGTATCAACGGCTTTCAATGCCCCGACGACCCAGAAGCATTCGCCGCGGCTGCACGCACGCTGCGCGATGATCCCGTGCTGCGCAAAACCATGTCGCTCAACGCCCAACGAGTAGCCGAAAATACGTGGGAGAATGTGTTAACTCAGCTTGAGGATCATTACGCCGAAGCGATCGCGCTCAATATGCGCGTCCGTGATATTTATCGCCCAACCAATCCGTTCCAGCAATTCTTCGACCGCTTCAATCAAATCAGGAAAACGGATGACTACTACGCTGAAAACCGTCGCATTGATCGCTCACGACAATAAAAAAAGCGAAATTATCGAATTTGCCAAACAGCACATCGATGTATTATCCCGTTATGACCTGATCGCCACCGGGACAACCGGCAGCTTGATCATGGAAGCCACCGGACTCCCTATCAAGCGCGTGTTATCAGGACCCATCGGCGGTGATGCGCAAATCGCCGCCAAAGTCGCGGAAGGTGAAATCGAAGCGGTCTTTTTCTTTATCGATCCATTGGGCGCGCATCCGCACGACCCCGATATCAATTCGCTGCTGAGAATTTGTAATGTGCATAATGTGCCACTGGCGACGAATGCCGCCACCGCCGCCTATATCATCAGCACGCGCGCACTCTAGATCAATCGTCGGGGAAATCGATGAACTGGGGTGGCACGGATGCCGCAAGGTATTCTTCCGCTTCAGGCTGATGAAATACAATCCCAGATTGATGCGCCTCGATTGCGCGCATACACAGCATGACCGTATCGCCCTGTTGACGTTCAGCAACTTTTTGTGCGCGCGTCAGGTTGATCGTCATATGGACGTACTGGCGTTTTTGAGCGGTCAGCCGATCAAGGCGTATGAAGCGTGACACTCCCCATGCCTAAAGGCGTGGGCTTCTGATGAACGCTTGCGCTTACCCTTCCCTTACGGGTTTGACAGAGGCGCTGCGTTATCCGTCACGGATGTGTCCCATCCGTTTCGCATTAAAGCACGTTGCAGGATATTGATAGCCGCATTGTGGTCTCGGTCTAGACTGAGACCACAAGCACAGTCAACCCATCGGGTAGACAAGTCGAAGTTTTGAAACAGGACACCGCAATTCGAGCAGCATTTGGACGTACAGGCAGGGTCAACCGCTATCACCACACGCCCGGCACTTGCAGCCTTGACCGTGAGGAATTGGCGGAATATACCCCATCCACTATCCAATATCAGTGAATCACGAAACCTTGTTTTTGCCCTCACCCTAAATCCCTCTCCCTCAGGGAGAAGGGGTCGGGGGATGAGGGCTGGTGAACATTCGTGATTCACTGAATATGCTTTTGCTCAGGTGGCGGTTTCGCACCATGTTGCGAATGCGCAAGTCTTCCAACGCGATCAAATCAAAGTCTTTAACCAACCCGTAACTCAGTTTGTGTGCATAGTCCCGACGCTGGTTGGCGATATGTTCTTGCTGGCGTTGTACCCGCAGAAGCGCCTTGCGTCGGTTCTTACTACCTTTATGTGCGCGCGCCAGCTTGCGCTGCAAAACCCGCAATCTGATTTGGCTGGCGTGATAAAACGTGTGGTTTTCAACCTTTACGCCGCCGCTGGTGGTGATGAGCGCGGAAATGCCGACATCAATCCCCACCGTGCGTCCGGTCTTAGGGAGTTCGGGTTTACTTTCCACTTTGCAGGCGAAAGCGGCATATCAACGACCAGACACCAAGGACTCGCTTCCCCCAAGCGCCAATCGACGCGCACATAGAGGCGCACATAGAGGCGTAACCAACCCCCCTTCTTGAAGACTTCGGCGCGTCCGCACCAAGATTCTCCAGGCTTGACGAGCGAAGCCAAGCTGTGCACGTGTCCATTGCGCAGGCGTAAACGGACAGTCCCTTGCACCCGCAAAAGAAACATCACCTGCAAGCCCAACAAGCAGCGGATCAGGTCAGGTCAGGTTCCCAAACCGCGGTCGGTCTGGATGGTCAGTTGAATTTGTGAGGGAACTAGCAAGCGCAGCCGGGTTAGCAGTTCTCCAATGAGAGCCACCTGCCCTTCGGCAGGATAACGCTTGGGATCGTAACAACGCCACAATAGTGGAATCGCCCGCTGTCGGTACGCCAGACCGACAAATGGTCACTCAACTTGGTTTCATCCACCAGAATGACCCAGCGCGGACTGGCAAAGCGGTCACTCAGCCAGCGGATCCACCCGTGCGTTAGTAGCTCATCGCTGATGCGCGGATTGCTCAAAAATCGACCTAAACGCTTGACCCAAGCACTTGCTTGTCCGTGTGAGCGCGTCAAGGCATCCGCTACAGCCGCAAGTTGGCAACTTTCTGCCTCAGTACCCCGCAGCATCACCAGACTAACCCTCGTTTTTGCCATGCCCCCAGAAAGGCGAAATGCTGTACCAGCGCGATGAAATGTGCGTACAATGAAAAAGCCTTTGGTTTTTTGATAGGTTATGGTGACTTCATCTTAAACCAAAGGCTTCTTTATTAAAACTGTCCTGTCCTGTGCCCTCAGGGCGAGGGGCAGGGGGTGAGGGCAAAAAACAAGGTTTCGTGATTCACTGAATTTGGTTACGCTGAAATGTCAACACAACCTAATGTCTTTCTGCCAAACCTCGCGGACATGTTGGAGGAGTGAATAGTGGATACTAAAGCCTATTGGGGACAAATCTACGAGACGAAAGCGGTGACGGATGTGAGTTGGTATCAACCCCGTCCCGATCTATCATTGGCACTGATCCACGCCGCCGAAACAGCATCAGATGCCGCGATCATCGATGTCGGTGCGGGTGCTTCGACGCTGGTCGATCATTTGTTGGAGACAGGGTACGCCGACATCACGCTGCTCGACATCTCCGAAGCAGCGCTGGATACGGCGCGAATTCGCGTCGGCATGGTGGCTGCTCGGCTCACCTGGTTAGTGGGCGACATCACTACCATTCCGCTCGCCCGTCATCACTACGATATCTGGCATGACCGGGCGGTCTTTCATTTCCTGACCGAGCCGCTGCAAAAACAGCGTTATGTGGAACAAGTCTTCCACGCCGTCAAGCCCGGTGGATATGTCATCGTCGCAACGTTCGCGCTCGATGGACCGGAACAGTGCAGTGGTTTACCGATAGCACGCTATGATGCGGCTTCGCTGCACGGCGCTTTCGGCGAAAGATTCGACCTGATCGACAGCACGAATGAAACACATCATACGCCCTGGGGAAGTGAACAGCGTTTCATCTACTGCTACTGCCGAAAAACTGTCAGCGATGCCAGCATGAGCGTCCATGAAAGTGCCTGAGACAATGCCGCCACCTATTCTTAGCAATAAAGACTACGATGCCGCGTCTGTATTCACCGTGGAAAACATGCTGCGTGAAGCCCATCGGCAAAAAGCGATACCGGAAGGCAGTATACCGTCCATCTGCATCCTCGACCCTGACGGCGATCTGGCACAGCACCTTATAGAATCGGGCAGAGCGACTGTTCATCCCCATTGGGCGTGTTACCACACGAAACTGTACGCTTTCGAGCATCAAACGATTCAGTTTGGGATCGTTCCCTATGCCGTTGGCGCGTCGTTCGCGGTGCTGGTCGCGGAAGAATTGTTCGCGTCTGGTTGTCAGCTGCTGATCAGCATCACGTCAGCCGGGCAGATCATCCTTGCAGGTCAGCCGCCTTATTTCGTCCTCATCGAACGGGCGCTGCGCGATGAAGGGACGAGTTATCATTACCTGCCACCTGCCCCCTTCAGCGAGCTGCGACCCGGTTTATTGACCCGTCTCGAAAATGCGTTCAGCGATGCTTCGGCACGGGTGCTGTGCGGCGCGACCTGGACGACGGATGCGCCCTTCCGAGAGACAACCCAAGCGATTGAGAATGCGCGCGCGCAAGGGATTTTAGGGGTCGAGATGGAAGCAAGTGCCCTTTACGCTTATGCACAAGCACGTACCAAAGACGTGATCTGCTTCGCGCACATCACCAATCAGATGGCGCAAGTCGAGGGCGATTTTGAGAAAGGGATCGATCAGGGCAGTCACGATGCGCTGGAAGTGATCACGCTCACTGCAACACGCTGGTTGGCGCTGACGACGGAGGGTCGGTGAAGGATCACGAACGTTGACAGCCTGTTCGCCAAGATGTATCACTCGTGGCGGGAACCCGTCAAATGGTGAGCGTGACCTGTGTTCCTTTATCCGGCGCTGATACAACCGCAAACGCGCCCCCGACCAATATCGCCCGTTCGCGCATCCCCATCAACCCAAAGTGACCCGCCTTCGTCAGCGCAGTGAACTGCGACGGTACTACAAAGCCTTTCCCATCATCGCACACGCGCAGCATCGTGCGTGTGCCCTCGACGGTCAATTCAAGGCGCATCGTTTCCGCGTCGGCGTGATGCATCGCATTATTCAATGCTTCCTGCGCGATCCGATAAAATGCCAGCTCGTGTTCGTCTGTCAAATTCGGCAGAAGCCCTTTTACAATGAATTCGGCGTGAGCATCGCGCGTCAGCGTTTCAAGCGCCGCCAACAATCCTAACTCCTCCAAATAATGCGGGTGCAGCGCGCGGCTGAATCGGCGAATTTCCTCGATGGATTGGGCGATCATCTGGCGCATTTCCTCGATACGTCCCCCGACTTGTTCCGGTTGGCGCGTCAACATCCGCTGAAGCATCTGTGCTTTGTGACCCAGTGCGATCAGCGACTGCACAGTCTCGTCGTGTAATTCGCGCGCCAGGCGTGCGCGTTCTTCTTCCTGAGCCTGGTTCACCGCCCCCACATAATCATGCAGGGCGGCTTGATGGTTGGCTACCTGTTCTGCCATATCATGCAGCGAACGGCGCAATTCTTCGATCTCACGCACGCCGTGAATAGCCATTTTCGCCGCATCGAATTCGCCTTTCCCAATACGAACAGCGCGTAAGCTCAACTCGTGCAGCGGTTGCACGACATAGCGCAGACCAAAGAATAGAATCAGCGAAGAAGTTGCCAGTGCGATGAACAGGATGAACGGCAGCACCTGCTCGTAGCGGATCAAAGGGGCGGTCAGCGCGTGCCACGACTCACGGATGATCAGTGCCCACGGTCGATTCGGGATGGGGGCGTAAGCGACGATCTCACCGTGCATGGTGTCCGACGTAAAAACGACAGCGTGCTGCCCGGCAAGCGCTTCGGCAGCGCCCAACCAGTCGCTCGAACTGCCCACAGGCAGGAGAGCGCCCCACTGAAACAGGATGTCGCCTTCCTGGTCAAGCAGAACGACCGCGCTTTCTGCCTCCGCATGATCAATGGACAGCCACCGTTCCAAATTCAAGGCGCTTGAGGGGACTTGATCCGTCGAAATATCTTGGCGGAGCGCCACATTTTCGATTTCAAGCGCGATCAGTTGAGCGAGCGCCAATACAAGCCGACTGTTCTCTTGCGAGGCGAGACTTTTCATGGCTGCCTGATGACCCTGTACCCCTGTGACCGAGAAGATGATGAGCAGGATCGTCAGCGGCAGCACCGTCCAGAGCAGAACCTGTGCCCTCAATCCGTAAAATCTTGTGGCGAGGCGAGTTCGCATCATACGTCACGTTCTCGAAGCTGAATCGCGCCGATTTGGAGCGCTTTGGTGACGGCTTCTGTACGACTCCCGACGCCGAGTTTTGCATAAATACTAGCGAGGTGTCCCTGAACGGTGCGGTCGCTGATCGACAACTGCACACCGATGCCACGATTGGTCAGCCCTGTCGCTGCCAACTGTAAAACCTCACGTTCTCGCTCTGTAAGCGGCTCCGGTGCGGGCATGAATGGGGCGCTCTTTTCGTCAATCAGATGGCGAATGAGCGAACCCGCGATCTCTGATGGAATCACCGAATGTCCTAAGGAGACGTGGCGAACGGCATCGATGATCTGCTCGGCTTCGGCATTCTTCAGCACATAGCCATTCGCACCCGCCTGCACCGCGGCGATCACGAACGGGTCGTCGTCGAAGGCGGATAGGATCAAGACCCCGATGGATAAGGCTTGTAACCTGATCCAGGTCGTCACCTCGATACCTGTTGCGCCCGGCATTCGGACATCCAGCACGGCGACATCGGGCTTGAACTGGAGGATGAGTGCTTTGACTTTTTCACCATCGCTCGCCTCCGCCACGACTTCAATTTCCGAGTCTTCTTCCAAAAATTCGCGGATGCCTTTCCGAACGACTGCATGATCATCCGCTAACACCACGCGAATGGGCGACATAACTTTTCCTTTGACCGATCACGGTTTTCAAATAAGATACAGCATATTCTCCACCCACTTTGAACTTAAACAAGGAGAAGCAGCCACTTCCAGCGACCGCCGCTCCCGTAAAGAATTACCCCGCGCTCATGGTCGTGAGCATGTCCTCATAGCGGGCGATTTCTTCGGTCTGTGCATCGATGATCTGCTGCGCGAGGTCACGAAGTTCGGCGTGTGCAGCGCTGTCTGCATCACGTTCGAGCAGTCGTTCGGACATGTGGATCGCGTCGTTGTGGTGGTCGATCATCGATTCGAGCCAGGCGACCTCATAGTCCATCCCTTCGAGACGGTTGAAGCCCGCGAACATGCCCATCATCATCGCTGGGTCGGTAGCAGGCATTCCTTCCATGCCTGCCATCCCTGGCATGTCGTCACCCATCATATCGGACATCGACATCGGCGCGTAATCGACGTTGTACCACGCCAGCAGCCACGCCTGCATCTGCTCGATCTCTGGCTGCTGCGAATCGATGACCGCCTGACACTCTGTACGCAGTGCATCGGACACATCCTCGCGCGCCAGACAATCGAGCGCCATATCAATCGCCATCTGGTGATGGTCGATCATGCCTTCCATGAAGCGCAGTTCAGCGCGACCAATACGCCCCTCGGTGGGTGCGTCTGCCAGCGCAGCCGGAACAGCGACGACAATGAGTAAAAGCCCCAACAATGCTAAAATTCCGCGAAACGTCTTCATGTTTCTGTCCTTTGTTTAGCTCGACTTGCTTGCGATTGATGAAACATGTCACTTCTAAAGTACCGACGATTCTTGAAAACGTTCACCCGCTGAATCGCCTATCTTTCATCTCGTTTTACCCCGCCAAATGGCGTATGCGGGCATTTGCCTGAAGCAGCATAATCTCGGCATGGGTTTTAAATGGAGAAGCACTATGAGCCGTATCAGTCATTTCGTCGGGGTGGGTTCTCTCTTGATGATCGGGATCATCGCGGCGTGCAGCCCCGCCACACCGAACGCACCCGCTATCATCGTCGAACCGCGCTATCAAACGCTCACGCTCGACGAATTCTCGGCAATCCTGGAACGGGAGCCTGATGCTTATACGGTCGTCAACGTCCATATTCCCTATGAAGGCGAAGTGCTAAACACCGACCTGCAAATCGCCTACGACGACGTGGACTCCTTGACGAGTGCGCTGCCTGATCGGAACGCGCCCATCATTCTGTACTGCCGCAGCGGACGTATGAGTCGGGAAGCGAGCGAAGCGCTGGTGGCGTTGGGCTATACCAACATCAGCGATGTTCCAGGTGGAATGAATGCGTGGCAGGCAAGTGGTCGAACCTTGTTGTATAGCGAACCGACACCGTAACCACAGTAAAGGGATCGAGTGCATCTTGAGAATAGCTTTGGTCGCGCTGATCGTCCTTGTGGGATTGATATTGTTCGGCTGTGGCAATCAGCCCACAGTGATCATCGTGAGCGGCGTTTCGTTCGATACGGAGCAAATTGCGCAGGGGCAGCAGCTTTACGCCCAAAACTGCGCATCGTGTCATGGAGCGAATGGCGAGGGGCAATTTCCTGACTCACCGCTCTCGATGGATGAAGCCGGGCGCTTTGGCGCGCCGCCCCACAACGCCAACGGACACACATCCCATCATCCCGACGACTGGCTTATCCGATACATTCGCGAAGGCGGCGTGAGTCTCGATAATCCTGAACTTTACTATCCGATGCCTGCATTTGGCGATCAACTATCCGATGAACAGATTTCTTTAATCCTTGCGTATATCAAGACGCTGTGGAACGAACGCTAGCGGGACAAATTGCTCAACGGGTGCGGCAAATCACATGATCAATACGACTGTCCTGACTGGAGCAAAAACAGCATGAAAATCGGCTTGATTCTCTTTCTCGGCTTCTTGTTGGTCGGATGTGGCAGCCAACCAGCAGCAATAATTGTGAGTGGTGTCTCCTACGATACGGAACAAATCGCGCAAGGGCAGCAGATTTACGCGCAATCCTGCGCATCGTGTCACGGCGCGAACGGCGAAGGGCAGTTTCCAAATGCGCCCAATCAGCCTGATGAAACCGGTCGGGTGGGCGCACCACCGCATAATGAAACGGGACACACCTGGCATCATTCCGACGATTTCCTGATCCGATATACCCGTGAGGGCGGTGTCAGTCTGAGCGACCCGGTAAATTTCTATCCGATGCCCGCTTTTGGCGATCAGTTGTCCGACGCGCAAATTGCATTGGTGACTGCCTATATCAAAACGATGTGGAGCGATGAGCAGCGGACGAGTCAACAACAGGCAGTCGCTGCGACTCGACAAAATCCGTTGATGATTCAACCACCGGGAAACTAAACCCCTTGAAGACGCCATATGGCACATGTGTGATGCGCGGCAGTTGGTTAAGCTGTAAGGGTGTAATGAAACGCAAGCTCAGTTGAGCAGGAGTACCGGATTATGGCAAATGCTTTAGAAGAGGCGCGTTTACGCGCTGCAAACACGGATCATCAAGACCCTGACGCGATAAACGCCGCATCCGATCACCTTCAAACCCACCCTGATGGAACGCAACCATTGACTCAGGATGGTTACTCTTCTCAACACGCGCATCACGACACGCCCGCCGCACCCCTCGAACATGCTGCCGACCACGCGACGCATAGTGCCAACGAACTGGTTAAACCGGAATCCGATCAAGCGGCGCACAGCGCGCATGGCGATCATGACACCCATGCCGGACACGGCGTGATGCATGAAGGTCACGCGACGATGATGCGCAACCGCTTTTTCGTCGTGCTGCCGCTGACCGTCGTCGTCGTGCTGTATTCGCCGATGGTGCAGTCGCTGCTCGGCTTCACAATGCCCCAGTTTCCGGGAAGTCAGCTAATTGAACCCGTGCTGGGGACATTCATCTTTGTATACGGCGGTTTACCCTTCCTGAGCATGGCGCGTCAAGAACTGGCGATTCGACAGCCCGGCATGATGACCTTGATTTCACTCGCCATCACGACCGCATTCCTGTATAGCATCGCTATCTTTTTCTTTCCGCCGCAACCAGAAGCGGGTATGACGGGCGCGATGCCTGTGATGGATTTCTTCTGGGAACTGGCGACACTGATCGCCGTCATGCTGCTCGGTCACTGGATCGAACTGCGCAGCGTGGGACAGGCGCAGGGCGCGCTCCGCGAGCTGGCGAAGCTGCTCCCCGACACGGCTGAACGCCTGCTCGCATCGGGCGAGACCGAAAAAGTCGAGGTCAGCCAGCTTAAAGCAGGGGATCGCGTGCTGATCCGTCCCGGCGCAAGTATTCCGGCTGACGGCGTGGTCGCAGAAGGCGAAAGCAGCGTCAACGAGGCGATGATCACCGGGGAAAGCCGCCCACTGGACAAAAAGCCCGGCGATAGCGTGATCGGCGGCACGGTCAACGAATCAGGGTCACTGCGCGTCGAAATTCAGCAGATTGGCGAGAAAACGGCACTGGCGGGCATCATGCGTCTGGTCGATGATGCGCAGAAAAGCCAATCGAAGGCACAAACGCTGGCACAGCGTGCGGCGTTTTACCTGACGATCATCGCCGTCGTCGCGGCGCTGCTGGCGCTCGTCGGTTGGCTGGTGTTCACGGGCGATGTCTCCAACGCTGTAAAGGCAATGGTCACGGTGCTGGTGATCGCGTGTCCGCATGCGCTCGGTCTGGCGGTGCCGCTGGTGGTGGCGATTTCGACCACACTGGCGGCGCGGAATGGCTTGCTCATCCGTAAACGTCTGGCACTGGAAAGCGCCAAAGACCTGAATGTCATCATTTTCGATAAGACTGGCACGCTGACCAAAGGCGAACAGGGCGTGGCGCAGGTCGTCGTAGACAGCATCAGCGAGGCGGACGCACTGCGCATCGCCGCCGGACTGGAAGGCGACAGCGAACACATGACGGCGCAAGCGATTCGCCAGTATGTGCAGGGACGCGGTACAACGCCCGCGTCGGTGACCGGGTTCGAGAGTCTCGCCGGGCGCGGTGTTAAAGCGGTCGTAGATGGCACGACCTATTTCATAGGCGGACCGCGTCTGCTCGAACAACTCAGCTTAAGCGTCCCGTCGTCGCTCGACAGCGCCCGACAAGCCGCTGATACGGCGGGTCAATCGGTGATCTACCTGACCAACGAGAAAGCCATTCTCGCCTTGTTCACCATCGCCGATGTCATCCGCGAGGAAAGCCACGCCGCTGTCCAGCAGTTGCACGATCTCGGCTTAAAAGTGGCGATGCTCACGGGCGACAGCGAAGCGGTCGCGGCGACGGTCGCAAAGGCGTTGAATATCGACACCTATTTCGCGCAGGTGCTGCCCGAACACAAAGCCGATAAAGTGCGGGAACTTCAGAAAGGCGGACAAAAGGTGGCGATGGTCGGTGACGGTGTGAACGACGCGCCCGCACTCCTGACCGCCGACGTGGGGATTGCCATCGGCGCGGGCACGGATGTTGCTATCGAGAGCGCGGGCATCATCCTGATGCGTTCCAACCCGCTCGACATCGTAAAGATTATCCGGCTGAGCCGCGTCACCTACAAAAAGATGATCCAGAACCTGATCTGGGCGGCAGGCTACAACGTCGTGGCGATTCCGCTGGCGATGGGCGTTCTTGCGCCGTTCGGGTTCACGCTCGACCCGGCGATTGGCGCGGTGTTCATGTCGGTCAGCACAGTCGTGGTCGCTTTCAACGCGCAGTTGTTGCGTCGGCTCGATCTGGCTGCTGCCTGATCTCATTCTCAACCGGAAGCTATATTAAGGAGTCACTCTTGGCGCGTTTCGCTGGCAATTACGACAACGTTAAACCTGCTCGAAGGTTCGCTCCCATCCTCGCTGCCACTTTTCTGCTGGGCATGGTTGTCGGCGGCATCCTTGGGGGTGTGGGTGGGGTCTTTATCTTCATCCGTCTCACCGGCGCGAACGATCAGCCCAGCGCCCCCATCAGCGCCCCCACATTATCGCTCGACAGCCTGACCACAACACCGACAGCCGCCGCCGCCGTGCCGCCCGCGACGAGCATCGCTCCCAACCCGACGCTCGACACGGCTGCCATGTCGAGCGTCGCCGTGCCAACAGGGGTGCCGACCACAGTACCAACGACGATGCGTGCACAGCTCTTTCGTATTTCGACCAGCGAGTCGGTAGCCCGTTTCGCAGTCGATGAAACCATCCCCGCAGGGACGGCGGTTGGTACAACCAACCAGATCGCTGGTGACATCATCATCGATTTTGCGAATCCGGCGAATTCTCAGTTAGGGGTGATCCGTATCAATCTGCGCACCTTAAGGACGGATGATCCCGACCGCGACAGTTCGATCCGTTGCTGTGTATTGCTGACCGCTCAGGATGCGTATGAGTTCACAGAGTTTGTCCCCACTTCAGTCACCGGGCTGCCGATACAGGTCACGCTCGGTCAGACGGTCGATTTACAGGTGACGGGCAATCTGTCGCTGCGCGGGGTGACACGCCCGGTGACGTTCAGCGTTCGGCTGACGCTGGGGAGCCTTGAGGAGATACGCGGTGAAGCAACCGCGTTGGTTAACCGCAGTGACTTCGGTATCCTCAACGATGACATGCTCGCGTATCACGGCGTTGCAGAGCAGGTACGGTTGGAGTTCGATTTCGTAGCCCGAGCAGTACCAGCATAAAGCCACTGTTCGCAGAACTGCGGCAAGGGGTGAGCATGGCACACTTTGCGCGGATGATGTCTGGTGTGGTCATGACCTTACCCCAGATTGGTGGTTCATCTGCGCTTTATGTGCAAGCGAATGTCAACAGCTTGAGTACACTGATTTGATGAAGTGAATAGATATTGAAAAGAAATCACATCAAAACGATTCCATTCAGTTTGCCGGGTATCGAGATCGAAAGTATACAAAATGAGGCTGGAGTGCTGATTATTCAGGGACGAAGTCGGATGCGAGCGGGCGACAGCAGCCCGCTCGCGCACGGTATTCTGTGTGATCACCGATTTTCTGGCGGCTGATCCTACATCACAAGCGATTCTTGATTACAAACTGCCGCCCAATGTCGAAACGCGCAGGGTCGTTTAGCCTTCGATGAGCAGCAGGAGTTCTATAAATTCATCCGCGCCGATGACATGATGACGCTGCTCAAGGCGAAGACGTGGCGCAAGAGCTATAGTTAGCATCAAATACATACGAATAGGCATAGAACATAATGAGTGAAGTAACATCGTCAGAACTTGTAAAATACATTTCGCAGCTAGATAAGCAGAAAATCTACAAATATGTGAGCGGAAATTCACAGCTTAGAATCGTAGAGATTAGGGGTATAGAGGGTCCTATTACAATTTAGAGATACATCAAAAGAGACACTATATGGAAATCAGCAAGTATCAGTGCTCAACAACCCTCTACTATTGCCGCCATTTTTTCAGCCAAACCAAATTACCCAGTACACATAGATAGAATTTTCAGTGCGAGTGGTAACTCACGCTCCGCGTTAGAAACTTTACTTGCCTATACTCCACATTGTTTCATCTGTCGTCCACAACGAGTGGATAGTTATTCTGGTACGGTTAAAGCAAATCTTAAACATATTATGTGGTATCCAGATGAAACGCATGATTGGGAGATTTTGACAGAGAAAAAATACTCGAACATTACTGATATGGAAATCGCTACAGATTATGGGCAGATACAAATTTCTAGGGCAATTCTAGGTGATGAATTCGACTCTATTGAAGCGAAAAGAACTCACATTCAAATGCAGATTGCCTTAATTGAAATTGGTCGCGCTCTAAATTTTAGATCGTGGATTGCAAAGCCTGATCAATCGATTAGGTATGGAGACAAAACTATAGCTGATATTGAGAGTGTAATGCCGTCCCTCCAAAATGCCGCCATTTTCTTCGATGAAGAAATTAAGCGAGCCGCGAACTTTATCTGGAAAGCGCCGTAAAACCCCTGCCTTCAGGCATGGGATATAAGGCGTCGGTCTTATGTTTTTTCTGCTGAAATAGGGTATGATGAAAGGAGGTTAAGGTACGAGACGTAAAAATCCGACCTCGATCATAATCGTGCTTTAATGCAAAACGGATGGGACGCATCCGTGAACGATAACGTAGCGCCTCTGCCAACGCCGTAAGGCGACGGTAAGCGCAAGCGTCGTTCAGAAGCCCCTGCCTTTAGGCATGGGAGCGTCACGACCGTTCAAGCATGATGACAGAAACAGGCGCCAACATTCAATCCGTGTGGAAAGTGAGCGGCAGCCCATTTACAGGCGCGCATTTTGCTGTATTCCCGGCGGAACTGATCGAACCAATTGTGATTGCATCTTGCCCTAAAGATGGCGTGATTCTCGACCCCTTCACCGGTTCGGGTACCGTTGGTTTAGTGGCAAGACAGCATCAACGTCATTTTATGGGCTGCGACATTAATCCTGAAATTGCAGAGATGGCGCGCCATCGTATCACAAATGGCATTACCAAAACCGACAAAATACGAATTCAAAAGGCTGCGATCAAGCAAGAAGTCTTGACCCAAGCATTCGAGTCGAAATTATTACAGGCTGAACCGTCTGGAGACTAATGGAACATCTGTCACAACTCCAGCACACCCGGACGCACCACCGTTTGCCCCTCCACTTCCACGCGGATCGTCGGAAAGTCGCCGCCCACCGCCGTCACGATCTCGAAGCCGTTTTCGCCAATCAGGATCGTATCCTCGCTCTTGTACCCAACAATCGATGGATTCCACGCGCACGCACTGCCGACCTGGATCGTTGCGGCTTCGCCCGGCTTGGCGATCCGTTCGCGTGAGTTGTAGCCGATCAACCCGCCTTGATGATGATTCTGCCACTCTCCTTCTTCGTGGACGTGTAAATACGCCAGTGTGATGTCGTCGAATATGTCGCTCAGGCACGCGCCTGGTTTGCTGGCGACCATCGCCGCCGCATCGACATACGCGACGCGCTGTGCCTTCTCTTGTATTTCCGCTGGGATCGCGCCGATATGCGCCAGCCGCGTCCCCGCCACGATCAAGCCGCCGCGCCGCATACACACCACGATCATTGCGTATTTTTCCAGCGTTCTATCGGTGATCAACGGGTGACGAAAGCGGCTGATGCGGTCATCGACGGCGACCAGATTGACAATCGCCAGCCCGCCGCGCACGCGCACCGCCGCGTCCAGCCGCGCCGCGATCTGCCGTTCGCTGTCACCGGGTCGTACCGCACGGATCGCCTCGTCGAGCGCTGCCGCCGCGTCCGCGCCGAGCGCGCGCAAACGGATTTGTTCGGCGTCGTTGAGCTTGGTGCGCAGTAGAAACAAGTCGCCCTCAAGTGCGGCGTCCGTCACCAGTTGCCCCGCCGGGATGAGCTGCGTGCGAATGCGCGCATCGTCAAGAGGATGATTCTGTCGATGCCACTCGTAAATATGCAGCTCGAACCCAAGCGCCTCGAATTCTTCTTCGGCTTGTAAGCGCGGCGCTTCGATATTGCTGGTGAAGATGATGCGCTTTTCGGGCGTCACCAAAATGTTGTAGACGCCCGTTTCGACATCAGCGGGGATGCTCGCGTCCGCGCCCGCCGTCAGCCATGCGATGTTGCGTGTGCGTTGAATCCAGATCGCGTTGGTTTTTTTTGCGCTCATCAACGTGCGTAGTTGATCGTGCTTGTGGTCGATCTCTTGTTGACGGTTCATCGGGGTGGTCTCCCGTGTGATTTTAAGAGTAGTCAGCGCGATTATAACGCGACCTATGCTAAAATTGAGCTATCCTGTGGAATCGGTGAGTGCATCATGATCCAACCCAACGGAAAACCTTCAGAAACCGTCGAAAACTTTTTGAAAGCAGTGTACACGCTGCAACAGCAGGAAGGGACTTCGGGCCGTGTTTCGACAAATACGCTCAGCGAGACATTGAATATTAAAGCGCCGTCCGTCACCGATATGGCGCAGCGTTTGGTCACAGCGGGGTTGGTCGATTATCAAAAATATCGCGGTGTGCTGCTTACGCCAACCGGCTTGGAGATCGCGCTGCGCGTGGTGCGGCGTCATCGCTTGATCGAGTTGTATCTCGTGCGCGAACTCGGCTATGAACTGCATCAGGTGCACGAGGAAGCCGAACGGCTGGAACATGCTGTTTCTGCCATGTTTATTGATTCGATTGAGCGTAAACTCGGCAATCCGCATTTTGACCCGCACGGCGACCCGATCCCGACGGCAGATGGCATTGTCGCGGAGCGCGATTTGATCTCGCTGTGCGAATTGCAACAAGGAGTGAGCGCCTGTGTCTCGCGCCTAAAGACCGAAGACGCCGCCATGCTTCAGTTTGTGCTCGATCGTGGCTTCAAGTTGGGCGCGCAAGTGCAGGTGATCGGGCGCGACCCATTCGAAGGACCAGTCACCGTCGATGTGGACGGACAGACGCGCGTGATCGGTGCGAACATCGCCGCGACGGTGTACGTGGAGAACAACGAAGCAGTACCGAGTGCTGAGTGCTGAGTGTTTTCGCTTTCCTCAGTACTCAGCACTTTTGTATCCGATAATTTTACAGAATCTGCGACAAGAACAACTGCGTGCGTGGATGCTGCGGATTGGTGAAGAAATGTTCCGGCGTGCCTTCTTCGACGATGCGCCCTTGATCGAAGAACAGCACGCGATCCGCGACTTCGCGTGCGAACCCCATTTCGTGGGTGACGCACATCATCGTCATGCCGCTCCGCGCCAATTCTTTCATCACGTCCAATACTTCTTTAATCATTTCGGGGTCGAGTGCCGACGTTGGCTCATCGAACAGCATGATCTTCGGTTCCATTGCCAGCGCGCGGGCGATAGCGACGCGCTGCTGCTGCCCGCCCGATAACTGACCCGGATATTTATCCGCTTGTTCGGGGATGCCGACGCGCACGAGCAGTTCGCGCGCTTTTTCTTCGGCTTTATCGCGCGACCAGCGGCGCACATTGATCGGTGCGAGCGTGATATTTTGCAGCACGGTTAAATGTGGAAACAGATTGAACTGCTGAAACACCATGCCGATTTCGCGGCGAATTGTGGCGATGTTGCGCACGTCATGGGTGAGTTCAATATCATCGACGACGATGCGCCCCTCCTGATGTTCTTCCAAACGGTTGATGCAGCGTATAAATGTCGATTTGCCCGACCCCGATGGTCCGATGACGACGACGACTTCGCGCGGAAACACCGTCACGTTAATGTCGCGCAGCACATGAAATTCACCAAACCACTTGTTCACATCTTTGCACAGAATAATCGGTTCACCGTTTTCGGTTTGTCCGTCGATCATGGTCTTGTCACTCCGTTATACTCAATAAATTGCTCGAAAGTGCTGCGTGCCGAGAAAGTGTAAATTGCGAAGCAGTACATTTAGCCTTCATTCAGCACGCAACGCTACTTTTATACATTCCGATTATTCGATGCGCCGCTGCCGCTGAACTCGATACGGCGGCTGACATACGCCATCGCGTAACTGCCGATGAAATAAATAACTGAAATAAAGATGTAAACCTCACCGCGTAAGCCGATGAACTCTGGTTGGGCGACGGTCGATTGCGCTGTGCCGAACAAGTCGCGCAAACCAACCAGCGTGACCAGCGTCGTATCTTTGAACAACGCGATACACTGCCCGACCAATGCCGGAATCACTGCGCGTAACGCTTGCGGCAGCGTGATCAGCATGGTCACCTGCATACTGTTCAAGCCGACGGCTTTCGCCGCTTCTTCTTGCCCCGGTGGGACAGATTGCAACCCGCCGCGCACATTTTCCGCCAGATACGCCGCACTGAACAGAGTCAGCCCGACCATCGCGCGGATTACGCCGGGTACATCCGCGAGTACGGGGTTGACGAGCGGGACAAGTAACTGCGCCATGAACAAAATTGTCAGCAGTGGCACACCGCGTACAAATTCGATGAACAAAATGCACGCATATTTGACGACCGGCAGCTTACTGCGCCGACCGAGCGCGAGCAGCACACCAATCGGGAACGAGGCGATGATGGCAAACACTGTCAGCACCAACGTCAGCAGCAGACCGCCCCAATCGTCCGGCTCGGTCAGCGCCAGTAAATTGTTCTCATCGACAATCCCTTGATCTGCCAGCGTCGAGGCGAGCGCGAACGCGCCGATCACGACGATCAGCCATAAAATGGTCGTGCCGATCAAGCCGCGAAATGCCAGTTTGTCGTTCCAGCTTGTACGCGCGTTCGCGCCGCGTATCGCCGCTTGAATCCCGATGAACAGCCACAAGCCGACCGCGAGTATATTTCCCCACGAACTGCCGCCGAAATCGGCAAGCTGTCCGCCTGGTTCACCATTGAAGGTGGTCAACACCAGCGTCATGATCGCGTTCGGACTCAGATTTTCGCTGATGATCGACTGTCCAATGCCGATTACAAGCAGCAAGCCGAACAACGCATTACCCCATGCTTTACCGATATGCAGGCCGGCGAAATACATCCAGCCGACCCATATGAACAGCCCGATCAACGATGCCAGGCGCAGCGGAGTCAGCAACGGCACGCCGTAGATTAAGACTGCGATGACGATCAGCACCACGAACCACAACCAGGAAGACGCCGACTGTGCCGGCTTCTTGATCGACTCGTTGGGCGGAAGTTCGCTGATTTTGCGCCGTGAGATCGTGACCAGACCAGCGCCCGCGCCATAGCCGATCACACTGAACAGCACGAATGGAATGAGCGCAGCATTGAGCTGTTCCAGAAACGGTGCGCCTGCCACCCGCAGATAATCGGCAAACGGGCGGTCGCCGCGATATTGATGGTCAGTGATGAACAGTGCCGGGATATTTTGCCCGTCGATGCGTGGGCGCGGATTTTCGATGGTAAAGTCGTCAGTGATACGTACGAACTGCGAAATCCGTTCGCTGCCGCCCGCCGCCAGACTGCGCGTGATGTTGCGTTCGATGAGCGGGTAAATACCTATGGTTTGCAGCAGTGCGACGGATTCTTCATCGGATACGTTTTTTTCGAGTAAATACCAGCCGTCTTCGGGTAAAGTGATGACTAATGGGCTGGTGGTCGTGTCGAGTGTGCTATCTGCGATCACGTTCTCTTGATCTGCCGACAATACGCGTACGCGCACGGGTGAGCGGTTCAATGCCAGGTTGTTTACGACCGACGGCGGCGCGATCATGCCCGTGAGTTCATCGTTGAGGGCGATGCGCTGTTCATCGGTGAGCAAATCGCTGCCCATGCGCGTTTGCAGCGCCGCCATTTCTGCGATGGTGACTAGGCGGTTAGCAGCATTATTGATGACGGCGCCGCTGGCGCGGTCAGCAAACCCCGCCACATTACGCAGCGCCGTATCAGCGTCGGTGCTGGTCGCCAATTGGATGACGACTTGATCGCCCGCGCGGGCGATGAACCCAATGATGGCGACAGGTTGTTCGCTAATCGTACCCGACTGAATTTCGACCGCGCCCGCCGCAAGGATCGTCGAAACAGGCGGGACAGTCGCTTCGACGACGGGCGGTGTAATCAGCATGACTGCCAGTACGACGCCGACAATCATCAGTGGCATACGGCTGATACGGCGTGTATACGCGTACAGCGTGAACCCGCCCGCAAACGCGACCAACAAAACGACCATACCCAGACGATTGGCTTGATCGACCGGATAATTACCGCTCATGAACTGGCGAATGTTGCGCGTAATCACGAACCAGTTGGCATCGTTGATCGTCCAGCGCACAACCGTGACGATGACTGAAATCGCGATAAACGATGCGATGATCGTCACGACCGAATCGAACGGGGTACGGAATAAATTCGCACGCACCCAGCCGATGACGCCGATTTCGGTGCGTGGCGGCAGTTTGGTTGGTTTTTCGTCGCCGAACATGCCAAGCCGCACCGCTTCTATCGTGGCGCGGGTCGTATCAATGGGAGAAGCCATACATGTTCCTTTAGCGTGTCTTAATCTCAAAACGCCCATTGACCCAATTCATGACCGCCGAAATGCTCAGACTGATGATCAGATACACCACCATCAGCATAAATATGCCGGTCACAGACTGCCCGGACTGGTTGATCATGGTATAAGTGACGGCGTATAAATCGGCGTAAGCAATCGCAATCGCCAGTGATGAATTTTTCGCTAAGTTTAAGTATTGATTGCCCAACGGTGGAATAATCACACGCAGTGCTTGCGGCAAAATCACCATCCGCAGCATTTGCCCGTAGCCCAAACCAAGCGAGCGCGCCGCTTCGATTTGTCCTTTTGGTACTGCGAGAATGCCCGCGCGTACGATCTCCGCGATGAACGCTGCCGTATAGATCACCAGCGCGATCAAGAGCGCGACGTAATTTTCGCTGACTTCGACGCCGCCGACAAAACGCAGCCCCTGCCGTGCCGGTATCGAGATACCGAGCGGATCAGAGGCATATAAAAGTTCGTCATCTGCTGTAAGCAGTTCGGCTGTGCGCGCGTCATCGATGCTCATCAGGCTGACGATACCATTGTCATCCGCTACAGGAATCGCCGCTGGCAATGGCTGCGCGCTCACAATGATCCAGCCGATCAGTGCTAAACCGAGCGTGATCAAGACACTATAGAGCAAACGCGGCTGTGGTTGTCCGGTTTTTTCTTGTACTCGACCCAAATAGAGATACAACACGACCGCAATTACGATGCCGATGACGACGAACACCGCCCACTCCGCAAAGCGAGCCGTCGGCATGATATTCGGGTAGACCAATCCACGATTGCTGATGTACAGGATGGGTGAGGTTTCTAAACGAAGCGCACTATTGGGTACGACACCGAAGAAAAACAGCAGTCCGCCGATCAGGACGCCCGTTAGCGCGCCGCGCACTGCTTGCGGGGTATTTTTGGCGCCGATAAAAGTGAGCAAGGCGATGATGATGCCAGCCGCCGTCGCCATCTGCCCGAAATTACTGGTTAACGCACCGCCGTAAATAATGGACATAGCGCCCGGCAGCGCGCCATAGAGGACGAATAACATTTCGATGACGACGAGCGTCACCACAAATGCCGAGACGATCAGGGCACGCTGATGATGCTGTGCGGCGGGCAGCCCCCGCATGATGTTCCACACGATCAACGCCGCAACCGCGTAAATGAAATACCGGATTGGGATCGGCAAAATCGCCGCCGCTGGAAAGCTGATCGCGTCGCGCTGCACAGGCAGCGTGAGAACCGCGAAATATACGATGACAATGACGATCAACAGCGGCACATTACGCAGAATTTCGACGAGCGTGCGCGTCACGGTTCGCAGCAGCCAATTGGTGCTGAGCAGCAGCACGCCCCACACAATGCCAAGCAGCGTCGCACCGACAAGCGCAATCGAGACGACCGACAACGTGTTGCGAATGCCGACCGCGAATGCTTCCCAATACGTATCATCGGGTGTGTAATCGCCCGCGTTGGCAATACCGAAGCCCGCGCGCGCGCTCAAAAAGCCAAATGTCGGCGTCGTGTTGGAGGCGCGCAGCGACGCCGAAATCTGTGCGAACAAGCCCGACGCCAGAATCGCCACCACAATCACGAACACAATCTGCCCGATAACCGCCAAAAAGCGTGCATCGCGGCTGAAGCTCAGAAATTGCTGCCCGATGCTGCGGGATGGCTTTTCGGGTTGGCGGACTGCGGTCATGAAACATTCCTCAAATAAAGAGATTAAAAAATCGACGGCTGTCGATAAAGGGCTATGTCGTGTTTGCCCCCATCCCCTAATCATTCCCCGAAATCAGAGAGGGGGATGTCATGGAATGTTCCTCTCTGTTTACGAAGAGGGACGGCTTGCGAAGCGAGCAGGGAGGGGGCAAAACATGCTTGAATTGATGTGTATGGGGCGGGTCTGCGACCCGCCCCTGTAATCTTTGTTTATTTCGTTACGCTACCGACCGATCAACGGAACGGCGGCGAGTACAGCAAACCACCATTGGTGTACAGATTGTTCAAGCCGCGTTCCAGCCCGAAAATCGTGTCGGGACCGAGATGACGATTGAAGATTTCGCCGTAGTTACCAACCTGCGTGATCACAGCAGCCATGAAGTCATTGGGGATTCCGAGCAGCGAACCGCTCGCGTTTTCGCCAATGCCCAAAAAGCGCTGAATGTTCGGGTCTTCGCTGGTCAGAAATTCGTCGATGTTTTCGCTGCTGATGCCGAATTCTTCTGCTTGTACCAAGCCATACGCCGTCCAACGGACGATATCCGCGAACTGTGTGTCGCTTTGTGGCGACAACGGTCCGAGCGGTTCCTTGCTTAAAACGACATCGAGGATCAAGTACGCACCGGGGTCTGCGCTCGACGCCTGTTGTGAAACCAAGCCGCTGATGTCGGTCGTGACCGCATCGCAGCCGCCTTCATTGAACGCCGCCATCACCGCGTTGAAATCCTGGAAGGTCGATAGTTCGAAATCCGCGCCAATGCTTTCCATCGCGTCGGTGATGTTGAGTTCGGTGGTGGTTCCGGCGTTGACGCAAATCGTGCCGCCTTCTAAGTCTGCCAGATCGCTGATGCCGCTCTCCGCGAACACCATCACGCCTTGACCGTCATAGAACGTCGTCGGTCCAAAGGTCGCGCCCCACACGGTGTCGCGCGTGAGCGTGAACGTCGTGTTGCGGCTGATCACATCGACTTCGCCCGATTGCAGCACTGTTTGACGATCCGCCGCGACGACCGGGCGGAAATTGACCGCGCTGGCATCGCCCAAAATTGCCGCCGCGATGGCACGGCAGAAATCTGCATCGAAGCCTTGAATGACGCCCGAATCATCGGGGAAGCCAAAACCAGGCAGCAGTTCATTTACGCCGCAAATCACTTCACCACGATCCAAAATGCGCTGTGTGACTTCACCGACGACGACGGGCGCGGGGTCTTGCGCCAACGTCGCACCGACAAACACCAACATCAACGCCAGCACTGCAAAAAACGCCAGTTTCTTCATTGTTAAGCTCCTCTAAAGGTGGACTGCACTGGTACTAGCGATTGTTTAACCCTTTAACCCACGAGACTTTAACGATAATATGCACAATTGTCAAACCATGTAAGGAAAAAACGACAACGTAAAATTCCACAAAACTTGTTACATTGATTGCGGCGTCGTTTCGTTATAATTGTAGGTATTGGGGCATCACAGGCGCGCTGCGGTTAGGGAATATGTATCTATGAGTACATTGCAAGAATTAGTTCAGCAATACAGCGCACTGCGAGATCGTGGCGTAAGCGCGGGCAAGGCGCTCGAACAACTACGCGAGCGCATCATGAGTATGTCAAAAAGCGATCAAACCGAAATCGTGCGTCAGGTACGCTTAATCGAGGCGATGCATAAATCGTCCGATGAATATCCAACGCCCAAACCCAACAGCGCGCTGATATTCAGCGATATCCCAAGCACGCCACCCCGCCAACAAACCCTGCAATCCCCACGTGAAGACGTGGTCGTACCCAGCAAGTCGGCGTATATGGGGATCAAAACATCGAACTGTCCGCGCTGTGGGAAGCCAAACCCGGTCGATGAAGTGTTGTGTGCGCACTGTGGCAACTTTTTGTTGCAGGGGAAGAGCGCGTTCGAAACCGCGCGTCTGGAAGATGATAAACAGCCGGATACGAGCTTTTACAACGATGATTCGACGCTGGTGCTGATGATGCGCGATAGCAACTTCGCTTTCAAGCTGCGTCCACAGGATAACCGTCATGATATTGTCATCGGACGCAGCAATGGCGCTTCGATGAAGCCGGACATCGATTTACTCGATCATAACGGCGATCAAGGAGGGGTGTCACGGCTGCATTTAAGCATTCGCTATGAAGCACGCGATAAAACAGTGTGTGTGGTCGATATGAACAGCGCCAACGGCTCGTTTTTGAACGGGCAAAAACTACACCCGCGCGAAGTCCGTGTCATTCGGCACGGTGATGAATTGCGACTGGGGCGTTTGGTCATGCGGGTGTATTTTCAGCACGGGACGGGCTTAACACCTAAGCGTTAAAACTTCATCGCGCGAATACTTGCGCACACTTCATCGACGATGTTGAGATATAACTGCGTCGTGACCCGATCATCGATTTGATACGCGCCGCCGTAGCTGCCATCGCCAAGCACCTCGCGCATCGTTTGTCGCTCGTCTGCATCTTGCAATTCGAGATTTACAGGTGGCTTGACCGCGTCGCGTAACTCGTCTGGTAGTTCGCCCACACGTGTAAAGGTGAAGTTTTCGCCCCAATTGGCATGGTCAATCTGCATTCCAATCTCGGTTTGCATTGTTTTGGCCGCTGTCGACTCCCACCAATTCAACCATTCGACATGCACGTCGCCGTCATCGCTCAGCGCGCGTATACGTGCTGGCAGTTGATTGCCACCATGTCCATTGAGGATCAAGAAATTACTGAAACCCTGATGCATCAGGCTTTCAACGATCTCGTACAGCACAGCGTCGAACGTCTCTTGGGATAAGCTGATCGTGCCGGGAAAATCCTCGAAATGGGGTGCGACCCCAAAATTGAACGGCGGCGCGACCAAAACACTTTCTCGTTCCGCGACCGCCAGCGCGATCTTGGAGGGGATCAAAATATCGGTCATCAAACTGAGATAAGCATGTTGCTCGGTTGACCCAGTGATCAGGATGACACGGTTATCAATTTGTAGATAACTTTCGACATCTTTCCAATTTAAATCCTGAAAGCGCATGTGAAACCCGACTCCGCAAAGATGAATTCAACTCTTAGTATAAATCCTGTATAGAAAGACAACCGTTAAGAAAAGATGATACGACATCTTCGAGCGCGCAGCCGTTAACCAACCAGAATGGCTGCGATTTGATCAACGTTTAAATGCCGCATCAATCGTGGGTTAAATTCAAAATTTTTCACCCATGCCTGTTAACATTGCTTGACTTTCACCGTCGATCCAACCGCCCCTTGTTCACAACCGTATGATCGGGTAACGTTCGTTGTCGAATACGAAGAAGGGGACGCTATGGCGGACTTAACCCAGCGCATCGATGAACTGCGCCAACGCATACAAACCACAGGCGATGACGCAGGCGCGCTCGCTGCCCTTGAACGAGACGCCCGTGCGCTGCTTGCGGACGCGAAGAACACCCCCCAGGAAAACCTTGCACAAGCGCTGTTTGCCGAATTGGCGCGCGTCAATAACCCGACCTCACCAATTGCAGCGACGATTCGCGGTTTATCGCGGCGCGCACGCATTCGCATCGAAACAGCGGGCGATGACGATGATATCGATGAAGCCATCGATATTTTGTCCGAAGCCCTCGCGCTTAATAACCAGGAGTCCGACGTGATCGGACTGCTCGATCAAGCAGCGCTGCGCGGCGGACAAGCGGCGCGCCGCGTCAGTGACTTGTACGCGCGCTACGGGGTCGAACGTAAACCAGCGCCCCCATCCGAAGCACCTGCGCCGACGCGCACGACGACCGGTGAATATCGTCCTTATGGAATCAACTCGCCTGCTCAGGATAAACGTGCCACCGGCACGCGTGAACCTGCGCGCTCTGCCGCATCCGCGCCACCGATCAACTACCCCACATCCGCCGGGTATCCACCGCCAGAGCGTGACCTTGCTGCCGATGCGCCGCGTGAGACTGGAGTATCACGGCGCGTACCGGGGCAAGGCGCGCTGTACGCCACCGACGAAATCGACGATCTGCTGAGCGAACTGACCCAGCGTTATTATTCGGGCGATTATCAGGAAGTCGTCGATCTGGCGAATCGGATTTTGAACGCGAACCCCGGTAACGCCACCGCGCTCGATTATCGGCAAAAAGCCGAAGACAACCTGATACGCGGCGTCGTGCCGGATCACCGCATCCCGTTTGAGGCGCGCGTGAGTTACAACCGTGCCAATTCGCTGGTGCGCGCGGGCAATTATGATGAAGCGGAACGCCTGTATCGTGAAGCGCGCGATCTGGCGGAGCGCGCGGGTATTCTGACATGGAAAGACGCCGAACAAGCGCTGCTCGAAATTCAGGATTTGGCGCTGGCACGCGAGATGATCAACGAAGGCGACCGGATGATGGTCAGCGATAGCTGGAGCGAAGCGCTGCGCAAGTATGAAGGCGCGCTGCGTGTTGTCGCCAATGATCCGAGCGCCGAAGAACGCATCGAAAAAGTGCGCCGCATCATGCAGGACGCCGAAAGCGCCAACGTGCAGTTGAGTATGCTCGGCGGCACGTTGAGCGATCAGGCGGCGCAGTTGCAAAATGTACTGAATATTCTGGCGCGTTTACGCCAGTTGCTGCCCAACAGTTCGCGTTTGAATCAGCTCAACGAGACGGCGAACAACCGTCTTAACGCCATCAAGACACAAATCCGCGATCAAGCGCAAGCCGCGATTATGCGCGTGCAGAATGCGACCTCGCTCGAAGAACGATTGGCGGTCAGTTCGGATGCGCTTAATACGCTCGAACTGGGTGTCAAACTCGATCCCAGCGACGGCACACTCGCACAAATGCTGCTCGAACTGCGTACAGGCGTCAGCGATATGCAGCGTGCGCGCCAGGTTGTCGAACGGTCAGCGGCGTTGATCGCGCAGAACTTCGACAACGAACTGTCGCAGGCGCGTTCGATGTTGGTCGGATTGCGCGATTATGCGTCCGACAGCCGTTATCGTGCCGTCGTCGGCGAACTGCTGGCGCGGTATGTCGAACGCGCGCAGAATGCCATCGACGATGGCGACCGCACCGAATCCGAGTCGCTGCTGCAAATGATGCGCGAAGAACCGTTCAATGTGTTGGGGCGGCGCGGCGAGATCAACCGAATTGAGAATCAAGTGCGGACGATGCGTCAGCGCAATTCGATCCGCCGATTGGCAGTGGCAGGCGGCATCGGGATCATCATTCTCGCGCTTGCGTTGGGGACGCGCGGCGCATGGGAACCGCTCGTTTTTCCGCCGCCAACCGCGACGCCGACCGCGACGTTCACGCCGACGAATACGCCGACCGATACCTACACGCCGACGATTACGCTGACGCCGACGCAGACATTTACGCCGACCGCGTCATTTACACCGACCAATACGCCGACGCAGACCTTGACTCCGACGACGACATTTACGCCGACCGATACGCCGTTGCCCACGAATACGCCGAGTAATACGCCGACGCCGCAGTTCTTATGTCAAATCACCACGACCGAAGAACTCAATTTACGTGCGCTGCCCGATGCACAAAGCACGCGCACGGGCTTCTTCCCGCCGCGCGTGGTCGCGGGCGTGATCGCTCAGGAGATCGGCAGCGATGGCTTGACATGGTATCGCGTCTCGTTCGAGTTGGGCGGCTCGCGCATTGAGGGGTACGTGCGCCAGAACACGACGATCCTGAATGTCGGCAATGCGTGCAGTGATATTCCTTAACTCACCTTACGCAAGCCGCTCGTTTTCAGCTCTTACCCCCTGCCCTTCTCCCTCAGGGAGAAGGATTTAGGATGAGGACAATCTGCGTAAGGTGAGTTATCAGAAAAGCGCCGTAAGACCCCTGCCTTCAGGCATGGGGATATAAGGCGTCGGTCTTGTGTTTTTTCTTAAACTTATTCGTCAGGAAAGAAGGTGGGGCGTGAGTTCAAACACGCCTTTAGGTTTAAGGTGGACGCCGCCGCACGACCGTGCTCAGATGCGGTGACGGCAGCCAGATCGTGAACGTCGCGCCTCTGCCTTCGCCGGGACTGCTCACCGTAATGCGTCCGCCGTGCGCCTGGATAATCTCTTGTACAATCGCCAAGCCCAAGCCCGTTCCACGGCGCGGACCGCGCGCTTTATCGACCTGATAAAAACGCTCGAAGATGCGCGGCAGTTCATCTTCTTTGATGCCGACGCCGCTGTCCTGAACTTCGACCTCGACACCGCCGTTACGCACGTTGGTGCGGACATCGACGCGCCCGTCGATGGGCGTGTAGTTGATCGCATTGCTGATCAGGTTGGTCAACACCTGCGCCAGACGGTCGCCGTCGCCCGCGATTGGCGGCATCGGTGACGCTTCGATATTGAGTAAAATATTTTTGTCGCGCGCGACCACACTCAAGCGCTGCCCGATCGCAGCGGTGAGCTGTCCTATGTCGATGGGTGTCATCTTCATCGATAAACGTCCGGCTTCTAAACGCGCCAGATCGGTCAGTTCGATCACCATTCGGTTCAGACGCGCCGCTTCATCGTGAATAATATGTGCCGATTCGAGAGGGTCGCCGACGCCATCCATGATCGCCTGCGAAAATCCCTGAATCGACGTGAGCGGGGTTTTAAGGTCGTGCGATACATTGGCGAGAAAATCCTGCTGCGAGCGCTGACCATTCTGCACTTTTTCGCTCATCGAGTTGAACGCTTCTGCAACCAACCGTACTTCGTTGGGACCGCGGATCGGCACACGCTCATTCAGATTGCCATCCGCTATGCTTTCGGCGGCGATGGCGACGGTCTGTAACGGTTCGGCAACGCTCCGGCTGATTACGCCCGCGAAGATCACCGCTACGACCAGACTAACCAATGCCGCTTGCGCCAAAATCGGCAGCAGTTCGGTGCCAAACTCCGAAAGTGAGTCTTGCAGCGACTTTTGCGGACGTAAATCTGCGAACAAGAGCGCGCTCGTTTGCTGATTCTGACGCAGCGCTTCCAAGCCCACGAACAGCCATTCAGAACTGTCAGGGTCAACGAACAAACCGCGCACCGCGTCGATAGTACCGATTTGACTAGCGTTGCCGCGCCGCTGAATCGCCGCCGGAATCGCGTACGGTTCCAGTCGTCCTTCAAACGGCGTGCCATTGGGCAGCACACTGGCACTATCGAATAAGACGAACTCGCTGTCCACATCCACCAGCAGCAGGCGCACATTGTTATCGTCCGCCAATTCCGCGAGGGTATTCACCAGCGTCTCAAATCGCGCATCGGGGTTGAAGTATCCACGACCCGGCGGCGGGCGGCTGAGCGCGGCGACTTCGGATAAATTCATATTGAACGCCAGCGTTGCCAATCGCTGATAGAGCGGCTCTAACGGTGCGGGACGGGTGTTCAAAATCAACACAAACGCAGCCGCGATCACGCCGAGTGTGACCAGCAGCAGCACGAGATAGGATAAAAACAGGCGGGGGCGTAAGCCAGCGAACATGAGACAACCCAGGTGAAAGGCGAAACAATAAGAAGAGAGCGTTGAAAGTTAAGCATTAAAAGTTAAATGGCAAAAAACGAAAGGGAAAGCCAGAACCTGTTTGCAATCTGTAGTTTCACCTTTCACCTTTTAACTATCCAGCCGATAGCCGACTCCCCACACGGTTTCAATCGTTGGGCTCATTCCCTGTAATTTGTGACGCAAATGGGCAACATGCACATCGACAGTGCGCGTTTCGCCCGCAAAATCGTAGCCCCACACGACATCGAGCAGTTTCTCGCGCGTGAATACCATGCCTTTGTTTTCGGCTAAAGTCGCTAATAAATCGAATTCTTTGACGCGTAAGCCAACATTTTCACCGCCGACCGTCACAATCCGCCGATCTGGGAAAATCGACAAATTATCGACCGTGATGATGCGGTCGCTGGGCGTATCGGGCGCGCTGACCCGTTTTTCGGTGCGCCGCAAAATCGCTTTGACACGCGCGACCAATTCACGAGGGTTAAAAGGCTTGGTCAAATAATCATCCGCACCCAGTTCCAGCCCGACAATACGGTCGATATCGTCGCTGCGCGCTGTCAGCATGATGATCGGAACATCGCTGTCGGCGCGGACGCGGCGACAAACTTCCCAACCGTCGAGTTCCGGCAGCATCAAATCCAGCACGACCAGCGCTGGTTTTTCGCTCAGAATTTTTTGCAGCGCCAGGATGCCGTTGGTGGCACTGGTGGTTTTGAAGCCCTCTTTTTCGAGATACAGCTTGGCTAAATCGATGATATGTTGTTCATCATCGACAATGATGATCGTGTCCGCCATGAATGCCCCCTAAGCCTATAGTCGAAGTCAAGCGGATAGATGTTAAATCGATGTGTGCTAAACGAAAACAACCTGTGACGCTCCCCATGCCTAAGGGCAGGGGCTTCTGAACGACGCTTGCGCTTACCGTCACCTTACGGCGTTGGCAGAGGCGCTACGTTATCGTTCACGGATGCGTCCCATCCGTCTTGCATTAAAGCACGATTGAGCGACAGGCACAATGCTACGCCTTATATCCCCATGTCTAAAGACAGGGGCTTTACGGCGCTTTTCTGGTAAATCTGGCAAACCCTCACCCCCAATCCGCTCTCTGTGCGGCATTGAGGGTTGTTAAAAGTGTTCTGTTCTGCTACTCCATGTGGAGAGGGAGTCGAGCAGTGCGATTAACCCGCGTCGTTTTGCTTATCGTTGGCGTCGCCTGTCGGTATCCGTGTCACCAGGACTTTATCGACACGGTTGCCGTCCATGTCCATGACTTCAAACCGATAGCTCAACCATTCGAAGGAGTCGCCTGCTTTTGGAATGGAGCCTTTTTGCGTAAGCACGAAGCCCGCCAGCGTTTCAAATTCCTGGTTTTCGCCCGGAATACTGTCAACGTCGATCAACGCTTTGAAGTCGTCGATGGGGATCATCCCGTCGATCAAATACGATCCGTCGTCGCGCTTGGTCACATCCGGGTCTTCGATATCCCCCACGATATCTTCTAAAATGTCCTGGATTGTGATCATGCCTTCCAGCCCGCCATATTCGCCAATCACCAGCGCACTGTGCTTGCCCGTTTCGCGAAACCGTTCGAGCAGATCACTCGCATATACGCTTTCTGGAACGAACACAGCTTCTTTCATGGCGGTGCGCAAATCGAACGCGTTGCCCGCGAATACACGCGCTAACATATCTTTAGCGCTGATCACGCCGATCACATGATCGAGATCGCCTTCGCATACTGGAAAGCGCGAAAAGTGACTGGTCACGATCTTTGCCTGATTTTCTTCGTCAGAATCGCGCATGTCCAGCCATACCACTTCGGTACGTGGCGTCATAAGCTGGCTGACTCGGCGGTTATCGAGCCTGAATATCCCCTGAATCATGGTATGGTCGCTTTGCTCGAACACCCCCGCATCGACGCCCTGCTGTACCATCGCTTTGATCTCTTCTTCGGTGACGGGTGGCGCGTCGCTCGGCTTGACACCGATCAAACGCAGCACGAGATCGGTTGATGCACCCAAAAACCAGACAATCGGTGCTGTAATCTGGCTGAGTACGCGCATGGGACCCGCAATTGCAGACGCGATCCGTTCTGGGTATTGCAGCGCCAGACGCTTCGGCACAAGCTCACCGATGATCAAGGAAAGATACGTGGTGAGCAGTACGATCAGCGCGAAACCGATCGCTTCGCCGTAGGGCGCAAACGGCGAGTCGATCTCGCGCAGATAGCGCGCGATGTCTTGGGCAATTGTCGCACCCGCGAACGCACCGCTCACCTGCCCGATCAAGGTGATGCCGATTTGCACGGTCGAAAGAAAGCGGTTTGGATTATCGGCAAGCGTGAGCGCAATCTTCGCCCCTGCGTCGCCATCATCGGCGCGTTGTTGCAAACGTGCCTTGCGCGATACGATCACCGCCGCTTCGGACATCGAAAAAACGCCATTTACGATTGACAGCACAAACAGGATCGCCAATTCCATCGGTGATCACGACTCCTTTTGATCAAGTGCAGGGTGTTGATTAGGGGGAGGTTCGTTCACGGTCGCCAAGATGGTTTACTTAGCCATCCCAACGCATATTGACGAAAGAACGCTGTTTCTGGAAATGATAACGCGCCAGCAGCACATTGGTCACCTCATCGTCGGCGGGGTGTTCAATCGTAAGCGCGCTGCGTGAACCGAAGCGGCGCGCGGCATAAGCGATCAGCGCGTCATCGTACACGCCTGCATAATCGGGATCGATCAGCAGTGTCAACTGCAAACTGCTGGCGGCAATCGCGCTTTCTATCCACAGCGCGCCGCGTAACTGCTCATGTTCGGAACGGACGACGAGATGTTCGACCGATCGTAAATTGGTGAAATTATTGATCGCGCGCATCAGCGATGGCTTGAATAAACCAAGGAATGTCGGGCGCAGCCAATTAACGCCGCCGCGTTCGGGCGGGCGGGCGCGCAAGGCGAGCGCATATTCGGCGTGCCATTCACCGCGCCGGCGCTGCGTGATGTAAAAACGCGGATCGGCAGGTACAGAAGGGGTGCGCGTCATGCTGCTGCGCCGCCAATGTGTCCAGATGCGTTCGGAACGAAAACCAAAACGTTCGTATAAACTGCGCGCGGCATGATTGCGTTCTTCCACTTGCAGCAGCGCCAGCGGGCGCTTGCCGCGATTACGCGCCTGAATCGAGTCAAGGCTGGTTTGCATCAGGCGGCGGGCAACGCCCCGACCGCGATAATCGGGGTGGGTAGCGACGTTGGCGATCAGCCATGCGCTGGTGCCGTACCATTGATGTCCACCGGGGGGCAGCGTTGCCGGATAAATCGAGACATTGCCGATTAATTTATCGCCTTCCATGTACACATACCCCATTCCCATACCTTGAATGAGGTCGTTGTTCACGCTCATCAGCGATGTCAGACCGCCCAGATGACTGAGCGCGCGCATTTCACGAATGGCGGCGCGTCCATTTGAATCCATCGTTTCGGCGAACGCGACTTCGATCAAATCAGCAAGCGCGCCCAGGTCGGTACGTAAATTGACCGGGCGTATGCCGTCTGTCGCTGCGGCGGAGGTTACGGTCACACTGACCACAAGCATTGTTTCCAGCAGTTGTTATTTTGCTTCATTGTAAACGCTTGTCGGCAAAATGTCAGCAGGTGAGACGAAATAGCCTTCTTTACTTTCTTCATTTTTACTTCTTTTTGCATGTCATCCCCATTCTCATGTTATTATACGAGTTGGCAGATGTTGTCACAGGTGGTGCGTTCATGCACGCCCGATTATTCGCTGCTACGGAGGTCTTATGCTCCTGCACCGTTTGACAGAACTGCTGCGTGCAGTTTTGTCGTACTGGCAAACTGCGCTGAGTCGGTCGCTTAAAGGACAAGGATTGGTCGAATACGCGCTGATCCTCATGTTCGTAGCGATAGCGGTACTCGTCGTTTTATCACTGCTTGGGCCCGCAATCGGAAATATTTTCTCGAATGTGATCAACCAGCTATAGGCGAAATATCCGCTCAGCACACGTAAGCCAGCACGCCGAGAAAGACCCTACCGTTGTTTAGGTAGGGTCTTTCGTTTAGACTGATACGCGTATATTTAAGGAGTTGTACATGTCTCGATACGAGCCGCTCAAAAGTCGCCGTTCGAGTGGCGGCGCGTGGCAGTGGGTGATTTTAGGCGGTTTGATGGGCGTCATGTGTTCGGCGGTGCTGGTCGTCGGCGCGATTGCCGCCGGGTTGGTCGCCATCGATCCCGCAGCGATTGCCGCCGCTCAAGCCACACAAACGCCCTTCATCATCACCTCGACCCCCTTGCCAGCCACCCCGACGCCGCAAGTCACCGCGACCTTGACGACCACGCCGACTACAGAAGCCCCGCTGGGCGATGTCTTGGCGCCGACTGCCAGTCCAACGCTCAATCCAACGTTTCAAACGCTCGCCCCAACCGCATCACCGACGACGGGGATCGCAGGTGGGCTGAATATTCCGGGCGGCGCACAAACCGCCGGAGTACAACCGGGCGGCGCGCAACCGGGCGCGGTCTCGCAAGCGCTGCGCGTACTTGCCAGTGAAGTCCGCCTGATCGACGGCGGTCAGTTCCAGATGGGCACGACGATTGCCGAAGTCACCTCGGCAGTCGATGAATGTCTGGCGGGCTATGGCGGCGCGGCGGGCGCGTGCCAGCCGAGTTATGGCGAAGACGCACAGCCGCAGCACGCGGTCACCATCAGCAGTTTCAATATGGAAGTGACCGAAGTCACCTACAGCCAGTATGTTGCCTTTTTGAACGAGATGGGATCGCGCAGCCATTTGAACGGCTGTTTAGGTCAGCCCTGCGCGCGTACCAACATCGAAGCGGCAGAAGTCGCGGAGATTTTGTTCGACAGCGCCAATTACAGCGTCGTGCCGACGTTGAGCAATTACCCGGTCACGAATGTGACGTGGTACGGTGCGTTGGCGTATTGCGCCGCGATTGGGCGGCGGTTGCCGACCGAAGCCGAATGGGAACGCTCTGCGCGTGGCGATACGGGTTATATCTATCCATGGGGCAATGCGTGGGACCCGAACAACGCGGCGACCAGCCGCAGCACCGTCGCAGAACTCCGCGTGTCGGTGACTGATTACGCCAATATCCCTAGTCCATACGGCTTAATCAATCAGGCGGGCAACGTCGCAGAGTGGATTGAGGACTGGTACGGGGAACGCTATTATGGTTCTGCCGAAGCCGGTGGCATCGACCCACAGGGTCCCGCGACGGGTTCGCAAAAAGTCGTACGCGGCGGCGCATGGAGCGCTGTCCCGTTTTTCGCGCGTACCATGCACCGGCAAAGCTGGGAGCCGAACGATCCACAAGCATGGATCGGTTTCCGCTGCGCCGAGGATATCAACACCGCGCCGAATGCCAGCGCGAATACGACGACGGGCGGCTTGCTGCCCGGTCAAACCGCGCCAACGCCAACGGTCGATCCCGCGGTTCTTGGGTTAGTGCCGCCGGGGGGTGCTTCCGAAGAAGGCGGCACAGCGCCAACCTTGCCGCCCGCGCCACCAACAAACGCGCCATAATCAGTTTTTAGAGCATCGACTTTGCCATGTCTGCGAATTGGCAGATATGGCAAAGGGTGACTCGAAATAAGTGCCATGCAAAAATGGATCGAAAAGTAAACCGTCGCTATTCTTTGGGGCGGGTGATCGGGTAAATCGCAAACACCAGCGAAAAGCTGTCTGCATCGGGGTCGGCGTCGTCGCTGTGCCGTGCCGCCTCGAATTCTTCGATCAAATTGAGCAAGCGCGCATAAAATTGTTCGGCTTGCGCTTTCGTCAGGCGACCACGACCGCGTAACATCATCAGTTTGCGATGCACAGGCGCGTCTTGCGACGTATCGATGATACCGTTTTGCACGCTTTTATGTATCTCACCCCGCGCGCGCTCCATGATCGCCATCATCAGCGCGTCCAAGCCCTGATTTTCGTCATCTTCTCGCTGACCAGGCGTGAGCAGCGTACGGCTGATCGAAAAATTGCGCGCCGAAATTCCATAGCGCTTTTCGATGATCCCCGACACGATGCGCGTATCGATCACACGAATCAGATGATGTTCTTCCAACAAATTGATGTGATAGTACAACTTGGTGGGAAGCGTATCGAAGTCAGACGCGATCTGCTTGACGGTTTTAGGACCATCAAGCAGCGCATCAATGATCTGCTGACGTAGAGGGTCGGAAAAGACTTTAAGTGTCTCTAACGAGGTGATGGTGTAATTGTCGTCGGGCTGATAAGCCCCCGCTGTGGCGGCGTCGTCCATGTGATTATGCCGTTAGTTCAGGTTTTGGTTCGGGTCAATTGTCCAGTTCGGCGGTGGCGTAGTTTCATCGTTTGAAAGCTTGATCAAACGGCTTCCCACTTCCACCATACGGCGACCTACCCATGCCAATGTCGGGTTTTTACGTTCTGCCATTACTTCGTTGGCGACGCGTGCTTCTTCAGCCTGGCGAATCAATTCTTCCTGACGCTGACGCTGAACTTCAAGATCGAGATTATTCATTTTAGGACTCCACCTGCTACGAAAACGGGTTGCCGTATTTGTAAAACGGCTAGCAACAAGCGCAAGTGGTATTTAATTTAATTTCAACATTCTAAACATCAGTATACGAGAGAACGCAGTGTAAGTCAATGAAAAAGTGTAAGCCTTTACATCCTTTTAATCACTTTTATACAATTTACACGCGGCTTCACATAGGCAGTTTATACAACCGCTTCAATCGGGTACGATTTCTTTCGGAAAAGCGCGCAGCGGTGGTGCAATCCACAGACCAACACGCTCGCCTTCGCTGAAATCCTGCCATGCGGCGGCACGCGCGACAATTTCTGTCGCGCCATCATCGACAAGCAGCCCAAACCGTTGATCGTGCCCATAATATTCGCGCCACATCACCTGTGCCAGAATGCTGCCCTGTGCGGGTGCGGCAATGCGTACTGCTTCCGGGCGGATCAAAACATCCACGTCGCCGTGATGACTTGCATCCAGTTGCAGCACGCCGAGCGCCGAGTGTGCCTTATCGCCATGAGCGACCGCCGGGATCAAATTGCTTTCGCCGATAAACACGGCGACGGCGCGCGATTGCGGTTTGCGATACAGCGTGTGCGGCTCATCGATTTGTAAAATGCTGCCATTTATCAAGACCGCGACGGTATCGGCAAAACTCAACGCTTCTTGCTGGTCATGTGTGACAAACACGCAGGTCACATCCATTTTTTTCAGGATCGCGCGTACTTCTGCGCGTACCTGTGAACGCAGCGCCGCATCGAGGTTGGAAAACGGCTCATCGAGCAGCAAAATTTGCGGTTGTGGCGCGAGCGCGCGTGCCAGCGCGACGCGCTGCTGCTGTCCGCCGCTCAGTTCATCAGGCATCCGCGTGCCAAACTGATCCAAACCCACCAACGCCAGCATCTCGGCGACACGCGCGGCTTTCGTGCGTTTATCGGTCTTGAGTCCAAAACCGACATTCTCGGTGACGTTCAAATGTGGAAAAAGCGCGTATTCCTGAAAGACCATGCCGATATGACGATCTTCTGCGGGTATATAGACCGTATCACCCATGACCTGACGCCCGTTTACGTAAATTGAACCTTGATCGGCATGATCAAAGCCCGCAATCAAGCGTAACATCGTGGTCTTGCCGCCTCCCGATGAGCCGAGCAACCCAACGATCTCGCCGGGGCGCGCGGTCAAAGTGACGCCGCGCAGGACAGGCGTCGCGCCATACGACTTGACAAGGTGGCGGCATTCCAGCACAGGCGGCAGCATAGCGTTTCCTAGGGGCAGTATTTACGGATCCAAACATGGAATTCTAGCCGCGTTTGTCGCGGAACATCAGGCTCAACGACAGCGCGCCCACTGCGATAAGGAGCAGCGTGGGCGCGCCGACGGCGGCAAAACGCCCGTCGCTGTTCGCCATCCAGATTTCGACAGGCAGCGTCTTGAATCCGGTCGGCGCGAGCAGCAGCGTGGTTGGCAGTTCTTTCATCACGCTCAAAAACGTCAGCGCCACCCCCGCTACGATGCCTGAGCGCGCCAATGGGATCGTGATCCGGCGCACCAGCGCCCACCGATGAAACCCCAACGTGCGCCCGACTTCTTCATAGCGCGGACTCAGCCCCATCAGCGCGCTCCGTGTCGAACCGACGCCAATCGGCAGGAACCGGATGATGTAACCCAGAATTAAAATCGGCATGGTTTGATACAGCGCAGGCGTCGCGTTGGATGCGAAAAAGACCAGTGCCAGCGCGATGACGATGCTCGGTAATCCGTTGCCTAAATACGTCACCCCCACCAGCCATTGATTGACGCGCGTATTCGACCGGAACGCCAGCAGCGCGGGCGCTAATGACAACACACCAATCAACAGCGCCGCGATAATGCTCACGCCCGCTGTATTCACCGTCTCGATGGACAGCGACTCCAAATCGATGCCCATTTCGACGCCGCGCAGCACCCAGTGTGTGAGGATCACCAGCGGCGTCACCGCGCCGATACCGACCAGAAGCGCGCAAAATGCCAACGCAGGTACTTTCCAGCGCTTCAACGCGACGATCCTGGACTGACGCTGGGTACCGATACTCGTCCGATAAATGCGCCGCCGCGACAGCGTGCGTCGTTCGATGAGCAGCAGCGCGATGGTCAGCACGATCAACATCAATGCCAGCAGCGCGGCGCGCGAACGATCGAATGAATTGGTGTACTGTGCATAAATCACACGGGTGAAGGCGTCGTATCGCATCAGCGATACCGCGCCAAAATCGCTCAATGTATATAGTGCCGTCAGCAGCGACCCCGCACCGATGGCAGGGCGTAACGTCGGCAGCGTGATACGCCAAAAGACCGCACTGCCGCGCACGCCTAAACTGCGCGCCGCTTCTTCGAGTGCCGGGTCGCAGTGGCGCAGCGCCGCGCGCACGGGCAGTACGATATACGGTACGCAGTACAGGGTGAGCACACACCACGCCCCGAAAAAGCCGTAAATGGTCGGTAATCGGTCAACGCCCAACGGTTCGAGCATTTGTTGCAGCATCCCACGTGGACCAAACGCGGCGATCATCATCATCGCGCCGATATACGACGGGATCACCATGATCATCATGCCGCCGATCAACCAGAAGCGGCGTAAGGGTAAATCCGAGCGTGTGGTCAGCCACGCAAATGGCACGCCGATCACGACCGCGCCGATCACGACGGCGACCATCAGCATCAGGCTGTTGACCAGCACACCAAGCGTGCGCGCGCTGAACACATACGCGAGACCGTCTGTGCCCGCACCCAACGCGCGCACCACCATGTAGGCGATGGGCAGCAGCACGATCAACCCAATCAGCACGGTCAATAACTTAAGCCCCGCCACTCCGCGCCAAATCCGCAGTGCGCCGAAGCGTGGATTATACGCTTGCTGCATCGTTGCGGTGCGGAACGCGGAAAACAGTCGTATTTCGCTCATCGTCTCGGCTTCATAACCACTTTATGTCCAGAAAATTATTACAGGCGAGTCGATGACCCGCCTGTTATTTTTATCGTTCTTGTACGCTTACGGCGTCGCGCCGACCGTGCTCAGCAAATCGAGCGTGGTTTGCAAATCGCTCAGGTCGCTCAAATCGAGCGCCGGATTTTTAATCGTCTCGATAGCGGGCAGCAAGGCGTTCGCTGTCATGCCTACAGCCAACGGATATTCATACGTCACATCGCTGAAATAGCTTTGCGCGTCGTTGCCCAACAGATACAAAATCAGCCGTTCCGCCAACGCCGGCGTATCGCTCGTGCTGAGCACGCCCGCACCCGCCACATTGATCAACGACCCTGGGTCTCCGCCCGGAAAGAAATAGTTCGCAGCCGCGACTTCCGCGTTTTCCGCCTGGAAACCGAGCAGGTAGTAATGATTGGTCAACCCGACTTCGACTTCACCATCGATCACGGCTTGTACAACCGCGCGATTGTTGTCATAGGCAACTGCGTTATTGGCTAATAACCCCTCCAGCCATGCGCGCGTTGCGTCCTCACCGATCAACAGACGCAGCGCGGTGACATGTGCCTGCAACGAGCCATTGGTCGGCGCCCATCCGATTTTGTCCGCCCACACTGGGTCTGCCAGATCAAGAATTGACGCGGGGAGTTGATCGACGCTTACCAAATCGGTGTTATACACCAGCACGCGCGCGCGCCCGCTCAACCCCACCCACTGTCCATTGTTGCTGCTGAATTCCGGGTTTACGCGCTCCAGAACATCGGGCGACAGCATGGCTAATTGTCCCTCGTTGGCGAGTGCCCCTAACGCCCCGGCATCCTGGGCAATGAAAACATCGGCAGGACTGTTCTGTCCTTCTTCAAGCAGAGTCGCCGCCATTTCGGATGTGCTGCCATAGCGGACTTCGACCTGTACGCCGGTCGCCTGTGTAAATTGTTCCAGAATCGGCGCGATCAAATCTTCAGTGCGCCCCGAATAGACCGTCAGCGTTTCAGTGCTTTGCTGCGCGTTTACCGCCGACCCGACCATGACCAAAAGCGCCATCACCATCAAGCCGCGCATCATGCGACGAATTGTCATCTGTTGTTTTCTCCTCAATCACCGCTCAAAATGCATACTCAGCGCTGAATATAGGCTCATTATCTGGGAAACCCGTACGTATATCTACGCAAGTGGTCAATTTCACAATGAACGCGCGTGTAAGCGTCCGCTGTTGAGTGGTAAAGTCTGATGATTTGCGCGGGTGTATCCTTTTTATAACAGCGATTAACTTTTTCGCTGTGAAACGCCAGCACGTCGGGATGCGTATAGCACCTGGAACGGTGATAAAATTCGATTCATCTCACGCAGATCGAAACTGAGGAGTACGTACCCGTATGTCCGCATGGTGGGGAACCCGCGCTAACGTATCAGCGCGTTTGCGCGTCGAAGTGGACGCGATGAAACTGGCATTCGGCAGCAACTTCAGGCTGACCGTGCCGCCGCTTGGTGGCGTCCTGTTTTGGACGGGGCGTGTCGAAGTCAATTTATCGACGCTCGCGCCCGATGAACGCGAACATCAGGTCAAGATTTTGTATCCGAACGATTACCCGAACCGTCCTGCAGAGGCGTATGTGCTGCGCCCGCAGATTATCAGCCGCAAACATCAGTACGAAGATGGGCAGTTGTGTTTGTTCAACCCGAAAGATGGCGAACATTACGGCTGGAATCCCAGCACATCGACAGCGGTGACGGTGACGGCATGGGCGATTCAATGGATGTATGCTTACTATACATGGTCAGAGACAGGCGATTGGCCCGGCATCGAAGAACGGGTTGACCCGAATACGCCGCTTCCGCCGCATCGTCGATAAAGGGGTATTTTTTATGCTCGGTCGCATGATCGGCAAACGCAGCGCCGTCCCCAATTTAGTCATCGCGCAGCGTGTCATCGATAAGATGACCGCCGCCGCCGCCACCTATCTGCAAGACGAGACGGGGGAAGCGATGGTTGGTTTGGTCGTCGAGAATGCCGCGACTGGCGTTCCGACGATTTACGTACTCGATACGATTGCGCCGGATGCGAGCGCGGTACGGCATTACCACACGTTTCAGCAAGGTGACGAACGCCAGGACGAGATTTTATACTGGTGGCGTGAAAACTGGCGTGGTTATCGTGCGACACTCGATTCTGCCGACGCGATGCAAATGCGTTTTAACACGCCGCTTCATCATGTTGGGGATTGGCACAAACAGCCTGGATTTATGATTCAGCCGAGCGGCGGCGATTTGATGACCGCTATCGAATGGATCAGCGATCCGGCGAACAAACTCGGCTTCATGCTCGCGCCGATCCTCACGCTTGGACACGCGACCGTCGATGAACCCTCGTTCGTGACCACCAACTACATCATGATCGCCGATGGCAACGGCACGAACAGCCGGATCGATTGGTGGTTCATCGATCGCAAATCGCGGATGTTCGCGCCGATCGCGCCAACGGTCTACGAAAATACGCATTTACCTGTGCTGCCCTCTCCCCCATGGCACTTAACCGACGAAGCGCGCTTTGACCTCGAATGTCTGCGCTTGAAGGATCACGGCTTGTTCCTGTCGGTTTCTCTGTGGGACGCCGACAAAACGCCACCGCTCGAAGTGGGTATTCTCGCCGCGCGCGCCGATTGGGATAAACTGCTGCTGTTGATCACGCCGCACGATTATCCCGCGCAGCCGCCGCACGCCCGTCTCGCCCCGTTCATCGCCATGGACGAGCATACCGATTTATTCGAGGTGTTCGAGCGTGCATGGGCGAGCAGCACCCCCATCGACGATGCACCGACGACATGGGACGCCGATCATTGGTTGATCGATTACGTGCGCACGATCGCGGCGAGCGCGGGATTACCGATCAATGAGCGCGCGGAACTTGTTCCGCCCACCGCCGAACTCGTGACCTTACCGATTATAAAACCGCTCGCACCGCGCGAATCGAAATCGGAATCACCCGAATCGCCCGCCGCCGAACAAGGAGATACCCCATGACCTGGGATCGCGTAGAACGGCTGATTGGCAGTGATAATCTGGCGCTGCTGGCGCGCAAAAAAGTCGCCGTCATTGGCTTGGGATCGGGCGGCGGTTTCGCGGCGCTGGCGCTGGCGATGAGCGGCGTCGGATCGTTCGTCTTGATCGATGACGATGTGCTCGAAACGAGCAATATCATGCGCCACGTCGCGGATCAGCGTTATCTTGGTCAGCCGAAAGCGGCGGCGGTCGCGGATTTGATCCGTCAGCGCAACCCAAACGTGCATATCGATGTAAAAATCGAACGATTCACTGCGGGCAGCGACGTGCTCGATGGCGTTGATCTGGTCGTAAGCGGTATCGATAACGAGCCGAGCAAGTACATACTCAATCAGGCGTGTTTAACCCACAATATCACCGCTGTTTACGCGGGCGTGTACGAACGGGGCGAAGGTGGCGATATCACGATCATTCAGCCGTACCAAACGCCGTGTTATGCGTGTTGGGCGGCACAGCTTCGAGATGACACAGCTCCCCCAAAAAAGGGTACTGAACCACAACTCGATTATGGTATGATCGGCAAAGATGGCACACTCGATGCCGAACCGGGCTTATGGCTGCACGTCACACGTGTCGCGGGCGCACAGGCGGATATCGCGCTTAATGAACTGCTGCACGGCACGCCGATTTATAAATCGCTGCCCGGAAACACGGTGATTTTGGCGAACAGCGCGCTCGAAATCCTTGACGGCGTGATCAACCTGCCGTATACGGCGGTGTGGGCGACCATCGAACGCGACCCGCACTGTCTGGTGTGTGGTGATGGCGCGCAAAGGATGGCGTCCAGCGCGTTCGAAACCGATGAAAACGCGACGATAAGTCTCGATGAATTGATGCACGGCGCGGGTTTAACGCTCGAAGATAGTCAGGATCAAGCATAGTGACAGACGAACGCATTACCCTTCCGGCAGATGACATGACCGACAACGCGACTCAATCGCCTCAGCCCGATGACATGCCCGAAACACCACCGATGACAAGCAGCGCGGGCGCGGGCGAAGGCTACGATGAACGCCTGGAACGACTGGGTGGTGAACCTGCCCCCGTGATCACACCCGAAGAATTCAAACGGCTGCAAAATGCCGGACAAGTCCATATCGATGCGCGCGGACGTGTGCGCACAGCGCGGCGCGAAAGCGATGACGACGGCGGTGTTTCGCTGCGCAAACGGCGCGCGTGGTATACCCAAGCCTGATGACTGACCAAGCCGCGAAGTATGCGCGCAAACTCGTCAATACGCTCAAGGCGGACGGCGACCTCCATGATCCGCGCCTGGAGCGCGCGTTTTTGGAGATACCACGTCACATCTTTTTGCCGGATACGCCGGTAGAGATGGCATATGCCAACGACGCGATCCCCATCAAGCGCGATGGCGCGGGCAATATCACCAGTTCGGTCAGCCAGCCCGCAATCATGGCGCAAATGATCGACCAATTAAAGCTGGAGTCGGGTCACAACGTTTTGGAGATCGGCACAGCAAGCGGGTATAACGCCGCGCTTTTGCTGCATATGGTCGGCAATGGCGGACGCGTGACCAGCGTCGAACTCGACCGCGATCTGGTTGAACTGGCGAAAGATCGGCTTCAGCGCGCGCAGGTGGGCGGCGATATCACGGTTGTGCAAAACGACGGCGCATATGGCTACGCGCCACGCGCCAGTTACGATCGCATTATTGCCACCGTTGGCGTGTGGGATGTGCCGCCCGCCTGGGAACGTCAGCTCAAGCCGGGTGGCATTCTCGTCACGCCGATTTGGTTGGAAGCGATGCAGGTTAGCGCCGCGTTCAAACTACAGACCGACGGCACACTGATCAGCGACGACAACCGTCCGTGCTGGTTCGTGCGCTTGCGCGGCGCCGACGCGGGTCCTGTCATCACCGCGCGCGTCGGCAATACATCGCTCGAAATGATCTCGACCGAAGCGCACAAAATCGACGGCGCGGCGCTGTTGTGGCTGATGAACGACTGGTCAGAAAACAACACGCTCGATATGCCGATGAAATACAGCAGCTTGTTCGGCGGCTTGCTGCCATACCTGACGCAGCACACGCCGCAAGACTGTGTGCTGGCATATTACAGCATCAACGATGAGACCAAGCCGTATGGTTTGAGTGGGACGGGCTTCGCGCTGCTCTTACAAGGGAGCGCCTGTTTTGTCTCGTTCAATCAGCGCGGCGAATCGGTCTGCTTCGGCTCGTCGGATGCTTTCATTTTAATGCAGGATGGCTTGACGGCATGGCGTCAGGCGGGCGAACCGGGTATTGACCGTCTGCGGCTGCGTTTGATCCCCAAAGACAACCGGACGATGGACGTGCAAAATGGCAGGTTGTTCACGCGCAGCTATCACTATCTTCAGGTGTGGTTCGCGGATAAAACAGACGCATTGTGACCTGCATCTTGTAAGGTGTCCAAACGAGACGCTGCTAGGGGAGCAGCACGCTGCGCCCGGCAGCGATGTATAAATTCCCTAAAAATTCGCGTAAATTTCATGTCGTGTGCGGTTGCGCGCACAGATCACTACCATTACAATGATCAGATCATCTATTCTTAACACAGAGTGATCATCTCGTCATGACGCAAACCGCCGCGCTGCCCCCCCAAGAACTATTGAAACCGCCGCTTAAATGGGCGGGTGGCAAGCGCTGGTTGGTGCCGCACCTGCGTCCATTGTGGCAGCCCTATCAGGATCAGCGCTATGTCGAGCCATTTTGCGGCGGACTTGCCGCGCCGCTCGGTTTTTCGCCCGCGCGCTCGCTGCTCAACGATATGAACGCGCATGTCGTTCATTTTTATCACTGGATTCAACACGGCTTACAGGTCAGCGATATTCAAACCCTCAACGATTCCGAACTCTATTACGCGCATCGTGTGCGCTTCAACGACTTGATCCGTACCGGACAAGACAATACATCAGAAGCGGCGCAGCTTTTTTATTACCTCAACCGCACTGGATACAACGGATTATGCCGCTTCAACAAGCGCGGCGAGTTCAATGTCCCGTTCGGCAAATACAAGAAAATCAACTACGCGCCCGACTTTTTTGCCCATCAAAACGCGCTCAATCGCTGGCAGTTCACACAGGGTGATTTCGAGACGGTCGCGCTCGAACCCGGCGATTTTGTCTATGCCGACCCGCCATACGATGTGCAGTTCGTCAATTATTCAAAATTCGGCTTTTCGTGGGATGATCAGGTACGGCTGGCAGTATGGCTGTCGCGTCACGAAGGACCCGTCGTCATTTCCAACCAGCGCACTGATCGTATCGTCGCATTGTACGAACGCTTGGGCTATCATCTGCAATGTTTGGAAGCACCACGTCGCATTAGCTGTAATGGTAATCGTACACCCGCTATCGAGGTGTTGGCGACGCGCAATCTCTCAGACACAATTGGTTAACACAAGGGCATAGGCGCAGTTCATGCCTGTTCACAGCCTACACACGATGAGCGTATAGCGGCGACTCGGTGGGTCGCGCATCGTATGCAGCCTGTTCACGGGTTACAGCCGCGAGGTAAACATGAGCGGCACGACTACGTATAATTTTCCGCGCAAGCGGCGCGAGTCGTATGCTTTAGTCGAACGTGTACGCGCATGGTTGATGCGCCGCGACGATGTGACGACCGCGACCGATTTACAGGATGACCCGCGGTTTTTCTATCGTGGCGATTTAGTGATCGCGCGCGGCGACGGCACGATCCAGTATGTCGAAGTCAAAAGCGAAACTAAATACACCCGCGATAATACCCCGTATATGGCAATCGAACGCTACAGCAGCATCGAAAAACACACGCCGGGCGGACCATGGTCAACCAGTGCTGATTTTTACGCGCATATTTATACTGATGGCTTGCTCGTGATTATGAGCCGTCGTAAGGTCGTGAGCTGGATCGAAGGTGAGATCGGGCGCGACACCCACGCCTTCGAGTTCAAGCGCGTGCAGAATGAAGGTTACACGACTGGCACTTATCTTGTGCCGCGCGCGCGCGCAAAAGTCGCGCTTGGCATGTTTTACCATGAGTACGAAGCGCGTTAAACTCACGTGTGATGATTGACCGCATCGCTATCGCAGCGAAACGGATATTGTAGGTGCGAGACACTTTAATAAACCTCACCCCGCACACGAGCGTGTGCCGCCCCTTTCCATAAGAAAATCCGCATTCCCCTGTCGCCGTTGGGCGGCAGGGGAATGCGGCTTGCTCCTTTCATTTGATAGTTGACATTTAACCACTAATCCGCTAAAATTAGCGGTATGGTAGACACTCGATATAAGCGCAATTCTGGTTCTGTTTTCACTCTCAAATTCCACTTTGTGTGGTGTCCGAAGTATCGGCGCAAAGTGCTTTTTTCGGGTTGGTACGTTTGTTTTGCCGTTGACCTGCCAGACACTCACTTTTTGCCCAACAATCAACCCTGTGCAGGCATTGATATGGGCTTGTCGCGGTTGCTCACATTGAGCGATAGCGCTTGTGTT
>Ga0163147_10000806_pt1 | contig 49342 bp, 43 predicted proteins | sample OliLakLV19MP6G1_FD_148597 | JGI IMG/M metagenome (GOLD analysis project Ga0163147, IMG submission 148597) | Freshwater microbial mat bacterial communities from Lake Vanda, McMurdo Dry Valleys, Antarctica- Oligotrophic Lake LV.19.MP6.G1 | ecosystem: Environmental > Aquatic > Freshwater > Lake >... | reverse complement strand
TGTGCTCCAAAAAATAAACGACACCAAATACTCCAAACTGGAAACCCTGCTCCCCGATAAATGGAAACAAACGTGAAGGGTATGTGCAATTTGTGGTGAAACAAGATGGGGTTCAGCGGGGGGTTACATTGAATCTGCTCATACGAATATATTTTTTGTTACTTTATGCTACTAAGACACTTTTATTAAGATAATTTCCCATCAAGGCCGTAACTCAAACCCCATTCTCCGCCTGCTGCTGCGTTCAGGGTATGATTAGTGTCGGCAAATCCGTTTGGTCCCCTCCAATTTGCAATATGTGCAGGGTTTGTCCATACTTCCCAAACCAATTCAACAGGTGCATTCAGCATTTTTGTAATGTGCTGTTCTCTGTTTGTTACATTAACGTTTGCTGTTTTCACGCTCATTCCAATCATTTATTGCTTAGATGAAAATAACTTTCTTTCCACAGGTCTGAAATACCACGATACAAAAGTCAGCATCAGTTATAAAGACACAGGAACTAAGTCTTCTTTGACTTTGAATAACTGTGCTATTCCGCAGTATAGCACTCCTAGTGCAAGCCAGGCAATTGCAATCCAATAGATAATTTTATTTCTCCCTTTTTATAAGAGTGAAATTTTTGAATGTGAAAGAGGTTTATTGAATGCTCGATTAGAGGTAACACATGCCATTGGCACAACTCAACCAGGGGTCGCTCCAGCCTCGTCATTCGATCACCACCTTCTTCATCACTCCAGCCTGTCCGGCAGGTGGGTTACCTTCATCTATAAAAACTTTCAGGAAATAAATTCCGCGGGGCCAGGTGGCAGTTTGTATTTCTCTCCCGATACCTATCGGGAGGGCGGTGGTGCAATTCGTCTTGAAAACCTCTTTGCCCAACAAATCATACACTTCAATGCTTTTGACTACAGTCCCGATAACTGTAAACTGATGTGTGGCGGGGTTGGGATAAATGGCTATGCCATCATTGTTCTCTATATTTTCTATTCCGACTATCAGATGATCGAGCCGACTGATAAACACATCGGAATAGAAACCGGAATTGTCGGCATTGGATAAAGTGGCTGCACCAAACATGACAGTTGGGCTTGTAAAATACCCGGTAATAAAAACATTAGCCAATGTATCCAGTGCCATAGCCTGGCTGTACTCACTGTTGGCTTCGCCCACTGCCAAAGCCCAAACAAAAGTTCCAGTGCTATCTAATTTGGAAACAAACAGGTCGCGCTCTCCGGCCGAAGTCAGATTATACTCAGCGGCACCGGGGTCGAAGTCTGCAGTTTCAACAAACTCTCCTGTGGTATAAACATGACCGCTGCCTGTGGGTGAAATGGCGATAGCAAAACTCTTGTCATTCTCGACCCCGCCCATTGCTTTAGCCCAAATAAAATCACCAGCGCTGTCTAATTTGGAAATGAAAACATCTCTCCATCCGGCAGAGATTAAGTTAAAAGTGCCCTGGCCAGGATCGAAGTCCACCGTTTCGCGAAATGCGCCCGTGGTGTAAACTGCCCCGCCTCCTGCATGGTCAATGGCTATGGAATAACTAACGGTACTTGTGATGCCTCCCATGGATTTGGCCCACACAAAATTGCCTTGCGTATCGAGTTTGGAAATGAAAACATCAACACCACCGGTGGCCACTAAATTGAATATGCCAGCGCCCGGATTGAAGTCAACTGTTTCGGCAAATGATCCAGTGGTGTAAACGCTGCCGCCCGCTGCGGGGTCAAGTGCTATTGCGTACCCGGTATCATCATTGGACCCTCCCATGGCTTTTGCCCAAAGTAAATTTCCCGAAGCATCCAGTTTGGTTATGAAAATATCAGTGTCGCTGGCGGCTGTTAAGATTGCTTCATCCTCACCCGGATCGAAGTCCACGGTGCCAGCGAAATATCCTGTGGCGTACAAATCTCCGCTTCCAGCAGGATCAACTGCGAGGGAACGGGCACCATCATATTCCAGGCTGCCTGCTGCTATGGCCCACACAAAACCTCCGGTGTTGTCCAGTTTAGCAATAAAAACATCAGTCAATCCGGCTGATACTAAATTGAATTCTTCAGATGAATCGGGATCGAAGTCGGAAGTTTCCGAAAACCAACCTGTGCAGTAAAGACTGCCACCAAAGGCCGGATCGAATGCAATAGAGTAAGCCGCATCTTGACTCTCGCCCCCCATAGCTGCGGCCCACAAAAAATTGCCGGAAGCATCGAGTTTTGAAATGAAAATGTCCTGCCCTCCAGCCGATGTTAAATTGAACAAATCGGTGCCCGGATCAAAGTCCACTGTTCCCTCGAACCAACCTGCAGTGAACACATCGCCTGTTGCTGTGTCTATGGCTATTGCTTGTCCGGCATCGGTGCCCGTGTCGCCCATTGATGTGGCCCAGAGCCACTCCGTTTGTGCATTGGTAACCGCAGAAAAAAAAGAAAGCAAAAAGAGGGGAACGATAAATTTTGAGGGCATGAAGCGGGATAATTAAGTGTTTGTATCAAAAAGAAGCAGGTGCGAAAGGTAGTTGCTACGTATCCGTTGATCTCACTTCCGGACTGAGGAGCGCGCCCATGCTTTATGGATCGGGTGCGCAAAATGTGGAACAGCAAAAGCAGCCTGGCAATCGCTATTGTGAGTACACTGCAAAACAAAATTCTCACAAAAGCAGATGGTGCACTCCTGCTACTCCACCACCGCCACGCACTTCAATTCGATAGCTATGGGAGTTGGTAATGAAACGACTTCCACCGTTGTCCTGCACGGTGGATTGTTGGGGAAATATTCCGCCCACAATTTGTTGTAAGTATGGAAGTCGCGTTTCATGTTGGTGAGAAAAACTGTGACATCAACAAGATTCTCCCATGCGCTTCCGCTTGCCTCAAGAATCGTTCGCACATTCTCGAACACATTGCGGCATTGCGCTTCGAAACTGAACTCAATGTAGTTTCCGTTCTTATCTAGTTTCAATCCCGGCACACCGCTATCGGTAGCATCGCTGCCTGCTATTCGCGGGCCAACACCGGAGAGGAATAGCAAATTGCCAACAAGCTTTGCATGAGGATATGCGCCTACAGGTTTAGGGGCTTTATCGGTGGTCATTTTTTAGTTGTGAGATGGTGAATTGGTGATTGTGTTTCTTTCAAATCAATTCTTAATAACCGGAACATAGCCACATTCTATTCGCAACTCCTGATCAAGTGCCCCATTATCGCAAATAGCCTTTATGATGTAGTAGCCGAAGGACATACCGCTCAGCGAAACATTTACTCTCTCGGAATTCACATCCAACACCTCTTTCACCAGTCTGCCGTCATCAGTAATCACTTGTAACGAACGAATAATGGCACCAGACCGGGTTGCGATGTTGATGGAATCAGAAGTTGGATTTGGAAAACTGTAAATGAGCGGATGAGAGTTTCCTTCTTCAACTGAAAGCAAACAATCAAACAAGAAAGGAAAACTATCAGGAAAGTATAGCGACCAGTAATACTCATTATGCTGGCCTCCGGGCACTACCACATATTGCAAATCACCGAAACCTGCATTGTTTGCGATGTTGTACATCTGCTGCATGTCGGGAACCATGCCAGTACTCTCTTCATCACCACATACGAAATAAATTTTGGAATCATTTGCCGGTGGATTGTTCTCCACGAAATCAAAAATTTCTTCATTGAACCAGAATGCCGGAGAAAAAATTCCTGCTTTGGAAAACACATCGTTGTGTTCTGTTATGAGGTACATCGCAATCAATGCACCCAACGATGAACCGGCAGTGGCGGTGAATTCGCGCTCCGGCTTGGTGCGGAAGTTTTCATCAATAAATGGTTTGAGTGTTTCCACCATCCACATGGCGAATTGTATTCCCTCACCGCCTTCGCTGTATTCCACATTCACCCATGGGGAGTATTCATCAATGCGATTGACACCACCGTTATCAATTCCTACTATGATTGCATTTGTTGCACACCCCTGCAAAGTTTCCGTCATGGTTTCATCCACTTCCCACTCACCAGAAAATGATGTGGCTGCATCAAACACATTTTGGCCATCGTGCATGTAGAGCACTTCGTAATCGTTGTTCGAGTCGAAGTAATCATCGGGCAGGTAAATCCAGATTCTGCGTGTACGTTCAAGTTGTGGCAACGGGAAATCAGAATCAACGATGAAGACATTTTCCGTTACGGTGTGATTGCCTGCAATGTCTTCCCAACCTTCGATGGTGAGTTCAAGAGTTCCCCCGTTTTGAAATGTTGCTGTGCGGTTGGTAATGTAAACTCCAAGTGGATCTCCTTCCACGGTATTCCATCCATCAATGCCACGGGTGAATTTGAATTCAATTACTTCACCATCTGTTCCGCTAATGTCAATGCTCCACACATTTCCCGTTTCAGTAAGTTTGAAATTCTCATCTGCGGGATTCCATGCGTTGAAAGATCCCGCCACATAAATGTCATCGAATAGGGGAGTGAGTTGTGGTGTGGAAATGACTGAGATGGTCATTTGTGTATGGCTAGCAAATGATGCTATCATCAACAACGAACAGAGCAATATCCTTTTCATAAACACAAATGTAGAATCGTTCATGCCGCTCCTTTGATTATTTCCTCCACCACACCTGGATCAAGCAGTGTGGATGTATCACCGAGATTTCTTGTATCACCTTCTGCAATCTTCCTCAAAATCCTACGCATGATTTTTCCGCTTCGGGTTTTGGGTAGCCCGTTCACGACTTGAATTTTATCGGGCTTTGCAAATTTCCCAATGTACTTGCTCACCACTTCCAACACTTCATCGCGAAATATTTTTTCATCGGTTGGTTTCTGTAAGCAAATCACAAACGCATAAATGCCTTGACCCTTTATGTCGTGAGTAAAACCTACTACTGCACTTTCCACAATGAGCGGATGCTCGTTCAGTGCGTTTTCTACTTCCGCAGTTCCAATGCGATGGCCGCTAACATTCACTACATCATCCACCCGACCAATGATTCGGTACAAACCATTTTCATCCCTGCGCGCGGCATCACCGGTGAAGTAGTAACCGTGGTAATGAGAAAAATAATTGAGACGGCAGCGTTCATGATCGCTGTATGTGGTTCGGATAATTCCAGGCCATGGAAACTTCATCACCAGAAATCCTTCGCGTTCGTTTTCAAGAATTTCATTTCCCTTTTCATCCAATAGTGCGGGCTGGATTCCGGGTAGTGGAAGTCCTGCATGTGCAGGCCGCATGGGTGATAAATTTCCGAGCCCTGAAATCATAATGCCTCCCGTTTCAGTTTGCCACCAGGTGTCCACGATGGGACAATTTTTCCTCCCGATTTTTTCATGATACCAATGCCATGCTTCTTCGTTGATGGGTTCGCCCACTGTGCCGATAACTTTGAGTGAATCCAGTTTTGCATCGACCACATGTAATGGATCACAAGCCATCAACGCACGTATTGCAGTAGGCGCGGTATAAAAATGCGTGACTTTGTGTTTGTCTATCACCTGCCAGAATCTGCCGGGATCGGGATAGGTGGGGGTCCCTTCGAACATCACCATCGTGGAACCGTTGAGCAACGGCCCGTAGATGCTGTAGGAATGCCCTGTTATCCACCCGATGTCGGCAGTGCACCAGAAGACCTCCCCCCCAACCCGTTTCCCAAGGAGAGGGGAGAGTTGAAAAACATTCGCAAATGAATATCCCGTATACACCATGTACCCTCCACATGTGTGAACCACTCCTTTTGGTTTGCCAGTACTTCCTGAAGTGTAAAGAATAAAAAGCATATCCTCGCTTTCCATCACCTCCGCTTCGCAGAATTCAGAAATTCCGATGAGCATATCATCAAGCCACGCATCGCGATTTTTTATCATCGGAACATCGCTTCCGGTGCATTTGCACACGAGAACATTTTTTACTGAAGGACAATTTTTGATAGCTTCATCCACAGTTGTTTTTGCGGGAATGTTTTTTTCACCTCTGCGTATTTCATCGGAAGTAACTACCAGCAAACATTGTGAATCATTGATACGTTCGCGAAGAGACAATGCAGAAAATCCACCGAACACCACAGAGTGGATGGCACCGATGCGCGCACATGCCAGCACACCAATTGTCAACTCCGGAATCATCGGCATATAAAAGCAAATGCGGTCGCCTTTTTTCACACCCAGTTTTTTGTACACGTTCGCCATGCGGCACACTTCGCGGTGCAGTTCGCGATAGGTGAATCGCTTCACTTCGTGTGCTGGATCATTTGGCTCCCAAACGATGGCCATCTCCTCTGCGTGTTCCTCAAGATGACGATCCAAACAATTCTCCGTGATGTTGAGCTGAGCACCATCGAACCATTTCACATTCGGTTCTGTGAAACTCCATTCGAGAACACGATTCCATTTTTTCTTCCACACAAAATTCTGCGCGATGGAAGACCAGAATGCTTCCGGATCATCAACTGATTTTTTGTAAACCTCTTGGTATTCTTCGAAGGATTGTATTTGAAAATTCATACGAATGCAATAAGATGACGCGCAAGGATACACAGCAGCGAACGCAGTGAATTCTTTTTTAGCGTGGCGGTAAAAAATTTCAAAAAAAAGCCCCCGCATTAAGTAATGCGGGGGCGAATGAAAATGAAATATTGAATGTCTTACTTAATCACAGTGATATAACCTTCGTAATCGAGCTTTGTGCCATAAGGAAGCTTGAGGCTGTAATAGTAAGTGCCTCCGGGAACATCCTCTGCTTTCCAGAAATCATTGTTCTGCCCATAGTTATCACTGCGGTAAACTTCTCCACCCCAGCGATTGAAAATAACAAGCGCGGCTCCTTCGTACAGCTCGATCCCCGTCATCTGGAATTTATTGTTGAGTGAATCTGTAGCACCGGGAGTAAACACGTTTGGAATGGTGATAAGGCATTGGTTGTTTTGTACCACGAAATTTACAGATGCAGGCGGGCTGCATTCATTGCTTGCAGTTCCTGTAATTTCAATTTCAATGTACAGGCATTCTGTCGGAACCTGGTCGGAGCAAAAACTAAGGACTGCGCCACCACTTAGGTCAAGTTGATCGCAATCAGATGTCCAAGTATAACTGTCAGCATAAGTGGCTGTTGCATTAAATTCAGCACACTCACCCGGGCAAAGAATATTAAGGTCACTGTTCGAACTTCCACCCTCGGGAGCATAGGTAATGTTCACGACATGCGAACTGTCGGTCAACGTTTCGCAATTGCTGATATCAGTAATCGCCCATGAATAAGTTCCACTCGATGATGCGGTAATACAATTGGTTGTAGCTCCTCCGGGGCTCCAAACAATCGTATAGCCAACAGGAACTCCAACACAAAGCTCTACTTCTCCTGTCTCACATTCAAGATTGTAAGCAGAAGGCACGAAGAGGGGAACTGCATTCGATACAATTGTATAGGTCACTGCATCGCTGGCATTATCACAATCATTAGTCACTTCCACGGTATAAGTTCCTGATGAGGTAATGTCAATAGTTGGCGTGTCTTCTCCTGTACTCCAGTCATAAACAAGATGGTCATCATCATCAGCACTTGACACTGGATCAAGAGTTATGGTCTCATTGCCGCAGAAAGAATTATCGGCAGGTAAAGTAATGGGAGGAACAGCTATATCTGCATTTACAGGAATATCAATGCTCACTTCTCCGCAACCATTTGAGATACTAATGTTGGCTATAAAATCTTCGTAGTCATCATAGGGTCCGAAAACTGCGCAGGTTCCATTAAAATTGGGAACAACTCCCTGACCATCCCAATCAAGATCGCCTGTTCCTCCAACGTCAGTAATGTTAGGACAAACTTCTTCGGATTGCCCTTCGCAAAGTTCCACGTTACCATCACCCAACAGCGATAATTCAGGAGCCAGTGTGAATTCAAGATCGTAACAATAGTTTCCTGAGCAGGTAGGCTCGAAAAAACACAATTCATATAAACCATAAGCACCGGGTGTAAAAGTGTTGTTGTATTGGCTATCATCAGAAAAGCTCCAACCCGGAGGGCCGCTTTCAACAGTCCAGTCGCCCGATACATAAGGATTGGACACACACCCGGAAGTTTCGCTCCAGATAAGTCCAGGCTCAAGACCAGGCCCTATGATAGTTTGATTCAGGTTGCTGCAGTTAAAGAGGTAAACGGTGTTAAACTGGTCTCCGCCCCCTCCAGAAGAAATGTACTCAACAGTTATTTCATCACAGAAACCAATAGGTATATAATCAATGGTAATACTCTCGGTTGTTGTAGCAATATACTCCACAACAGGATCGAGAGGATCGCAAGGAGTTACCGTTATTAAGAGGTATGATCCCAACCAGCCGTCAGGATCGCCAGTTACAGTATAGACAGTGAGGAGGCCACTGGCCGGTGACTGGTAAGCACCAGCAAATACCACCGGAACAATTCCGTCACAATACGCCATTGAAATTGATTCGTTCTCAGGAGGAACAACGGTGTTCGTTTCTTCAATTACAAAGATGTTGAACTCCAGGCAATTTGCAGGCGTGGTAGCAAATACCTCATAAGTGCCCGCATGCATTGTGGTGCAGGTGTCGTTGACGGTGCCGGGATCGCACATTTCACCTTCGTATCCAGCGTAAACGTGCCAGTCGTAAGCAATATAGTTTCCGGTTTCAATTACACAGGCCGTTGCACATTGACCAGGGCAAAGAGTATCTGGTGATGTTGTGATATCAACATAGTCGAATGGATCCACATAAACAGTTGCTGATGTAGATCGCTGGCAACCTGAAATTGTTCCTGTAACATAATAGACGTAAGCATCGCCACCTCCTGGTACCTGGAACTGGCAATCCTGGTTAGGGCTGCAGTTGGGTTCGCTCCAGGTGTAGGTGTCATAGCCAGGTGATGCCTCTGCATCTACAATTCCACCCGCACAAACACTGTCCGCTGCTTCAATAAAAAGTTCTGGCATCACAATGTCCTGAACAAGTATAACATACTCATAGACCACCTGGCCTTGGGGGGTACCGTTGTCAGTTGCAGTTACAGTTACGTAGTGGACGCCCACGTTATCGGCAGTTCCTATAAAAGTTCCAAGGAAGGTTGCTGTGTTGTTGTTTTGGATTGCGAATTCTAACCCATTACCATCTTCAACCACCGTTATGGTTACGTTTTGGTTGGATTCCGGTGCAATGAATTGCGTAGAAATATTAATCGAGTCGTTTATACATACATAGAAGGTGTCGCACGGAGTGGGGGAAGTAGGAATAGGTGGAATATTGGTTGATGATTCGCAAGCGTTAAATTCAAAGGACTTGTTGTCCAGCCAGTCTACACCGTCAATCTGGTTATTGCCTTGTCCATAAGGACCATTATAAACTGCGGTATTACACAAGTTGAATCGCCCGAACTGGATATGCTCGTTACCACTGTCTTTATCAGCTCCTACGTTGGCGGGCGTTGTACCAGTACAACCACCTTGTCCGCCTATATCGCCATGTGCCCAGTCCATATCGAGGTAACAAAACTGCACATTGTTTTCATCCCCCAAAATTTCCGCGCCATCGGCAGTGATTATCATTTGCATGGTGTTCAGCTTGTCCGCCTGGCTGTTGTAGTAACCCACGTCAATAAAATTGATGTACAATGCATCATCTGTTATTTTGTAGAAATACTGTCCTGAGTTATTAAAGTCGAAATCCTGCCAGAAGCCACAAACGTGATTGTGTTGATCTTCCGATCCGCCAACAGGTGTTGGAAATTCTGAAGGTGTCCAATCGTAATATCCATTACCGAAAGAAATAGTTCCCTTTGTGGTAATCCACACCTGGTCGTACGTGGTGCCATAAAAACAAAAATCAAACGGCAGCAGCAGTTGGTGGAAACAATCCACTCCTTCCTGTGCACCACCTTCGCAAAAATCCCATGCGGTAACCGGATCGAGAATGGTGTAAGTAACATCAGGTTCTATCCAGCAATCGCAATCTTCACCGGGCAACATTTTTTTGGCACCCTTTGTTTCATAATAAGGAATCACTTCACCGCGGTTCTTCTTGTAAATCTGGCGCACTTTGGCGGCATCATAACGTGGGTCAACACGAAATGCATCCCAGTCATCGCGCGCCATGTTGCGAAAGCGGGTGTAGTCGTACAATTCATCTTCGCTGAGCTTCGGAGAATATTTCCAAACAGCTTGGCTGGAGGTCAGGGCATCCATTCTCACAGTGTCGCGCACAGTGGTTTGTTGTTGTTTCTGGCCTGTTCCAAGTTGCGAAAAAGCAATGCTCAATGCGGTAATAATAAAAACCTTTCTCATGTTTTTTTTTGGGTTGAAAAAATTAGATGCGTGTATGATTTATGAGGGTTTGCTAAACTCAATTTTGATAAAAAGCCGCCAAATATAGACGGCTTCCATCAGCGTCTTAGCGTTACAAATTCTTGTTTCCTTATCACTTTTCCACGGTGGTCTCTTGCACTCACATCGGCAAAGTATGTGGCGGGAGGCAGCGGTTCACCGAACCTATCGGTGCCATCCCAATTGAGCAAAGCGCCTGTGGATTCATGAACAAGCTGGTTATTAGCATCAACAATCCGAAGGCTTTCTATCGCCACATTTTTACTCAAGGCTGCCGGATTGAAAAAACTATTCTTGTCATCGCCATTGGGAGTAATGATGGTCTGCAACACCAATTCACCTTCCAGGTAGGCTTCAATTTCAGAAGTGAATGTTTTTGACTCTCCCCTGTGATTCAACACTATCAATTTTACCTCGTGAGTTCCTTCTTCAGCAAAAGTGAATGAAGTGGTGATATCAGTTCCGGAAAGCTGTCCATCAATTTCCCATTGGTAGGATTGTTCTTCAGGAAACTGTGGGAAAAAGAAAAATTTCAAGTCATCCTCGTTCACCTGAATGGCATTGAACTCCGCATTGAATGCTCTTGGTGGTGGTGGCAGTTGTGAACCACCGCGAATCATGTCCGGTGTTGTCACTTGTTCATCGGAGGTCTTTTTACCATCATTGATTCCAGGTTTTGAGCCGCTTACTCCGTCTGATGAATGATCCACTATTCCAGCGTCATTCGCTGGTGATACTGACGGATTTTCATTTTGTGCCTTACCTGTTTCTGGTGTGCTTACCAATGAACCATTGTTTTCTTCTATTGCAGAAGATGAATTTGAGTGTGATGAAATATCAGCTTGATTGACTGTGGAGACTTCTTCGTCTTTTTTCGCAAGATTGCTTTCCAATGCTTCTTGAACAGGCTTTGATTGCGTAGTGGGAAGTTCCCCATTCGTGACAAAGAAATAAACCGAGGTGGCTATGGCAAGAACACTTGCCGCAGCAATCCAAATGGTTTTTGCGGTGAGAATTTTAGCTCCGGTGACCGCAGCGGTTGTACCCGCTCCTGCCTGTGGAAGTGCGGACTCAATGCCAGCCCACAAGTTCGGGTTCACATCACTTTCAAAACCTGAAAGTTTATTGCTGAAAATTTCACTTATATGTTGATCTGTGTTTTTCACGCTGTTCTTGAAATTGTTTCGAGTTGTTTCTTCAGCCATCTCCTTGCTTTAAAAAACTGGGTCTTCGAGGTATTCTCGGTCACTCCTAATTGTTCTGCTATTTCCTTATGAGCAAATCCTTCGATGGCGAAAAGGTTGAACACTGTTTTATATCCTGTCGGCATTCGTTGCACCAAATCCATCAATTCTCCGGCACTCATGTTCTCTAATGCACCTACATCTTCACCGTCCAGCTTTTCAGCGGCCTCAATATCCTCGGTATGTTTCCATTTCTGGTTGGCGCGAATGTGGTTTATGGCGGTGTTCACCATTATCATCCTGATCCAGCCACCCAGCGGGCCACTTCCGCTGTACTGATTCATTCTTTCGAATGCTTTAATAAAACCATCCTGAAAAATGTCTTCGGCCTCCTGCCTGTTTCGGGCGTAGCGAAGGCAGATGGACATCATCAGCCGTGCATGTTGTGCGTACACTTTTTTCTGGGTGTCCTTTCTTCCTTCAATACAAGCATGGGCTAGTTCAAGGTCGGTCATTTGCACATTCAGTGTCATTGATGTAAAGATGAGGGAGAAAGTTGCCCGGCAAAGAAAAAATAGTTGAGCGGAAAAAGCGAAGACAGTAGACCGGAGATCATTAAGACGGAAAACCTAGGAAGATTGCCAATTGGAGAACGAACCTGTGAGCACAATAACCCTGGACTTTTTTTTCCCTTTCTTTGTTCCGCCAGCCAAAATCAAAATTGTGAGAAAATTCGTTTGCATCATATTTCTTTCGTCTGCTTCATTCATCAGCCCTTCACAATTGGTGGATGTGATCCACGAAATTTACTTTGCTTCTGGTGGTATTGGTGACATTCCTACCGGATACACTACTTGCAGAATTTATGCGCGACTGGCTGATCCAACCGACAGGATTTCTGCTGTGTTTGGTTCCAACTCTCCATCCCCCATTCATCATTTAAAAATTCAATCGAGTGCAGTGGCAAATGCTATTTACAACAGTGCGATCGCAGGGACATTGGGAACAAATAGCAACTGTGCATTCTGGGGATTTTTCCCCAGCCATGCCTTACGATTCTTATGTGACATTCCAAGCTGTGGATACTCCAACAGATACTTGTCCGCAATGTTCTCCAACCGGTACCATTTTCACTATTTCCAATCCATCAAACATGATTCCGGCAACTTTTAATACCTCGCCATTTGGCCATGACCTAACTTTGGTTGATGGCTCATGGTTTATCCGTTGTGAACGTGCTCAACCTTCTCATTTTTCAATCTGTGTTATGAAGAAATTTTTACTCTCGTCAATTCCGTTCTTTTTTGTTTTGGTGTGCAATGCACAACTGGTAAAAGTCATCCACGAAGAAATTCGTACCGGAGGAATTGGTGGTATTCCGGATGGTTATTCCACCTACCGCATTTACGCATTATTGAAAGATGCTACCGACAGGGTTTCCGCAGTGTTCGGTTCCAACAAGCCAAGTCCTATGCATCATCTCAAAATAAGTTCATCACTCAAAGAAGATGCGATATGGAACAGCCAGTACGGTGGCGTGTTGGGTTCCACCAACAACTGCGCATTCTGGGGATTTTTCCCTGAAGCAGAATTCGATTCACACGTAACGATTGGGCTGCTCACTGCACCACAGGATAGCTGCAAGGACTGTAATGGTGAAGCTGGCACCATCTTCCAGATTTCCAATCCATCCAATGTGATTTCAGAAACTTTTGCGCCCGTGCAAAAAACTTTTGGTCCGGACCTCACTCTTATGGATGGCTCATGGTTTATCCCCAACGATGGTTCGTGCAATGCATTTCCAACCGGGCCAGATAACAGAGTGGTGTTGGCACAAGTAACTGTGCCCACAGGCTCACTGGAGTATTGGCTAAATATTTCCATTTTTGACGAAGGCATTGGAAGAAACCAGTTGATCTACGTGCACAGCTGGCAAGACCCACCCGGCAATGTGGGCGAATGGTCGGAGCTGGATGGCAATAATATGGGGCTGGTTTTCCCCAGATGAGGCATTGCAAGATCAATACACTTGAAGATGCAGATTTTAATTCTGATGGCGCAGTGAATACTTCTGATCTCCTGATGCTCATGAGTGCCTTCGGCTGTCATTACGATTGTGGAATCCTCGACCTCAATTGCGACAGCGCAGTGAATGTGCTGGATGTGATATTGTTCATGGGGGAGATTTGATTTTTTTTTGCGCATTCCTCTGCTTCTCCGCGTTTTTGCGTGAGACTAATTTTACCCCCGCATGAAAAAACTAGTAGAAGAATTTCCGCAGCACCTGCGCGAGGCATTGCAAATTGGCCACAAGGCATCTTTCAAAAAATCCGATAAGAAATTTCAGAACGTGGTGATTTCAGGCCTCGGTGGTTCAGGCATCGGGGGGAAAATCGTAAGCCAGATTGTTGCAGACGATTGCAAAATTCCCATCCTCTGTACCAATGATTATGTGCTTCCTGAATTTGTGGACAAGAACACGCTGGTGATCATTTCCAGTTACAGTGGCGATACGGAAGAAACAGTGACCACCATGCATGAAGCCATGAACCGCGGGGCTGAAATTGCATGCGTCACCAGTGGTGGTAAAATCGGGAAGATGGCCGTGGAGAAGGGTTTGAACACGATCATAATTCCGGGCGGAAATCCACCGCGCTCCATGCTCGGCTATTCGCTCACACAACTTTTTTATGTATTGCATTACTACGAATTGATTGGCCGCGCATTCGAATCACAAATCAATTCTGCAATTGCTTTGCTGGAAGCGGAACGCGAAAACATTATATCAGAAGCAAAAGTGATTGCAGAAAAAATAGCAAGCCGCATTCCTATTCTATACAGCGAGGCCGGTTACGAAGGTCTTGCCATTCGCTGGCGGCAACAGATCAACGAGAATTCAAAAATGCTTTGCTGGCATCATGTGTTTCCGGAAATGAACCACAACGAATTGGTGGGATGGACAGGTGGAGACAACCGCTTTGCAGTCATCATTCTTCGAAATGCCGATGATCACAAACGCTCGCAACTGCGCATGGACATCTGCAAAAAACTGATGAGCGAGAAATGCGACACTGTTCTTGAAGTGTGGAGCAAAGGCAACTCAAAACTTGAACGCACGCTCTATCTCAATCACCTGGGCGATCATCTTTCCATCGTTCTGGCTGAAATGGGTAACGAGGATGCCACCGCCATTCCAGCGATTATCTTTTTGAAGAATGAATTGAGTAAGGTGTGATGAAAGTCTCACGAAATAGTGATAGACATCAGGATGCAACATCTGAATAGAAAGACTTGAACAAGAAAATAGTTTTCCGCGATCTCGGTTCCATGGACTACAAAGAGTGCTGGGAACTTCAGGAGAAAATCTTTGCCGAAACTGTACAGCGCAAATTTGAGAATCGTTCGCAGCCCGAAGATCAGAAACAAATTACTGAAAATCATTTGCTCTTTGTGGAGCATCCTCATGTTTACACACTTGGCAAGAGTGGAGACCTTTCAAATCTTTTGCTTGATGAAGAAGCTCTGCGAAAAGTAGATGCAAAATTTTACTCAATCAATCGCGGTGGTGACATAACTTACCACGGCCCCGGACAAATAGTGGGCTATCCCATTTTCGATCTCGATCAATTTTTTTCAGACATCCACAAATATTTGCGCTTTTTGGAAGAAGCCATCATTCAAACTCTGGAGGAGTACAACATCGCTGCCGGAAGAATTGACGGGCTCACCGGAGTATGGCTTGACGTTGATGATGAAACCCGGGCAAGAAAAATTGCAGCACTTGGCGTGAAGTGCAGCCGGTGGGTTACCATGCACGGCTTCGCATTTAACGTAAATGCGAAGCTCGATTACTTTGACAACATCATTCCATGTGGCATCACCGACAAAACAGTCACCTCCATGAATAAGGAATTAGGATATGACGTGGATATGGAAGAAGTAAAAAAAGTGTTGCTTCAAAAAATCGTTTCAGTGTTCGATGCTGAAGTGATGCCTACATGAAAGCCTGCCATCAAAAAACAGTATCGCTACTCAACCACAAGTCGCTTCACTTCTACACCCTCCCGTCAACGGATAACAATATTGTACACGCCAGGCTTCCACTCACTCACATCCCATTGCATGAGGGAAGTTTGAGGTGAAGTGCAATGCACCATGCGTCCGCATACATCGGTAACTACAATTTCCTCAGCACTATCAGCACCGGTGAGTGTCACCATGCCTGAAGCAGGATTGGGATAAACTGAAAGCAATGCACCGGCTTCAGGCGATTCAACCCTGACATCATCGGCACTAACATAGTTGGTGGTTTCCTGCAATACTGCACCACTTACTGATATTGAAGTAGTATAAAAAACAGGGTTGTGTGTGCCGGGCACGTACCAAGCGTAAAGGTCCGTTGTATAAGCAAAATCACCAAAATCACTTTCATCAACGTAGTCCTCCATGGAATGAACACGCAATACATTGGAAATTGTTCCCCACGGAAGGATCAGCGTACCCCATTACCCCATGCATCAGCCTCCACGGTAATACTGCCGCTGCGCTCGAAATCGATCCCGCTTGTGAAGTTGCTGTGCAAGTTGTCGGTAAACGAATCTCCGTAGGAAAAGGGATAGTGCAGCAGGTCTTCTTCGTCATCATAATAAACTGTCGTAACACCATCGAACACACCACAATTGCTGTAACCATCCGAGTCCGATTTCACATAGGCATAAATGGGATTTTGGTCGTAAGCCACGTTTGCTGTGGGAAATGAGCTATCATAGGGAGTTGAAGATGCATCCACTATTTACAGCACTGACGTATTACCGTCACCGAGATCAGAGAAGTCCCATGTGACATTGGCACCTGATGCACCGGGGTCGGTCCATCCTGTTAAGCTATGCACATCAAAACTGTCACCGGCCTGTGGGCCAACGTTGCTGTAAGTGAGTGTGGGTTGTGCTGTGAGTGTTACTGCTGCAAGAACAAGTAAAAGAGTAAATGTGGTTTTCATTTGGATTGGGTTATTTGGATGGGACAAGAATAGGGAATTTGGTTGTAGCAGGGCATGACACTTCCAACATCTGTTTAGAAGCAGCTATTGGGGAAAATTCTTGCCGGTTGAGGTTTGAAAACGAAATGCACTAAGGTGGTTCCGTGACGATGTCTCATCACTGATGAAATGCTCACATCATTTTCTTCGCGGCTTCCATGCACCACAACAACTCATCAAGAAATTTGCTTGCTCGTTTTTCAACGGTTGCTTTGTCAGTTGGTATTCCGCGTTCGTCAAAAGTTTCGCTCACGTTAGAAACGGTAAACATGGCTGGAACTGTCCATGCCTGCATTTTCCACAACGTGAATTGCAGCGACATTATTACCTGCGAACCACCCATGGTGCCTGACGATACTGTAGATATCGCAACAGGTTTTCTGCGCCATTCTATTAGCAACAGGTCAATCACATTTTTTAAACTCGCTGGATAACCTCCGTTGTATTCCGGAGTAACAATTAAAACCCCATCGGCTGCTTTTATCTTTTCTGCAAAGTCGAGCATGCCTGCTGATGGCTCAGGTTTTTTGGACAATCGTTCAGTGAAAAGAGGAAAATTGAATTGCAACAAATCAAGAATTTCTGTCGATGCAAAATTATTTTCTTCCAGAAAATTCTTAAAGAACAATGCCACCCTATGGCTTTGGCGCCCTGTTCTTATGCTGGATGACACGATGGCAATATGAGACATATTCCGATTGAATTTTATTTACGTGCGGGTTAGCCATTCACTAACCTCAAAAGCCAATACTACATCATTTCTTCAGGAGGTTTTTCTATTCCCGTCTTGTCCTCCTTATCCACTGAGTTGGAATCGCCAGCGGGTTCGGCTTCTGTTTGGTCATTCGGAATTTCTTCCGCAGGTCCTTCAGTATCTTGCTTTCGAGTGTTGGTTTTTGGGTCAGTTGATGAAGAACTGTAATCTTGTTCCTGGCCGAAATCCGGGTTGAAGTGTTGAGTTAATACGATGTCTGAATCATTCAGGCTCCACTGGGCGGGTTGCTCTTCTTGCATGTTTATTTTTTTTTTTAAGGACGAGGATTCTTGTAATCGTGCAAAGCAGTGACTTGTACTCGCGTTACGAGTTACAGCAATCCGGCAACCAGTTACATTTTTCACACCGTGCTCGGTTCCATTGACCACGGTTGCGCCACCAGTTAAAGGCTAGAAAGGCAAGGTGAGATTGATGTAACTAGATTATCCATTGGTGTAAGTACTCACTCCATGAATGCACTCAATTTTGCCTTGTAAAGTGCAGTCAGGTTTCGCGCACACAACGAGAATACCTTGCCGCTATCCAATAATTGAAAATAAAAATTATGCAAACAAGAACTCTAGGTATTGTGCTCATGGTACTTGGTATTGTTATGATGATCTACACAGGTTTTACTTATGTCACCAAAGAAAAAGTAGTTGACTTGGGACCTCTTGAGATCAATCAGGAAAAAAGTCATCCTGTACAGTGGTCGCCTATTATTGGTGGAGTGCTGCTGGTGGGAGGTATTGTGATTATGGCAACAAGCAAAGGCAAAAAGTAAACCTGTGGTTTGCTTAGCATGGGCTATAAAGGCATCTCATTTTTGCGAGAGAGCATAAAATTTTTAGCAGTGGAGTGCTGTTTAGTGAAGTCTTTTCCGATTTGTCAGGCTGGCAAAATGGACATCAGGAACATGGAAATTTCCCAGCCTTCTTTCCATGGCCAACGAAAAGGCAGGCGAGCCTGTTATCCGTTAATCGGCTGTTCAGACTATCGCTAAACAGCACTTTTTTCTTAAGCACAGTGGTACACTTCATACCGCATGAATTTTCAATGGATTTTCATTGCTTCACCCACCGCCTGCTCACCACCTTTTCACCATCACTCAACCGTACATTGTAAACCGCATTGGAAAGAAAACCAAGGTCAATTGTGGTTATGGATGAAGTGGCAATTTTCTTCCCGAACACCTTTCTTCCATCAGCAGAAAAAATTTCAAGCTGCGCATTTTCATCAAAACCTTTGGTGCGGATGTTCAACTCTCCACTACCCGGATTGGGGAAAACCTGGAACACAAAATTTTCTTGCCGTGGTTCCTCCACAGAAACAAGATCGGTCTTGAAATAGAAATAGTGAAGAATCTCCCGCCCGAAATCCTTTTCGAAATTGATAAAGTCAAGCCCTGAAAAACGGTCGATCCGGCATTGGCCGTTACCATCACTGTTGGCGAAGAAACTCAGACCATCATCGCCCGAATCGCGAAGATGAAACAGGTAACAACCTTCATTCAACTGAAGTGTGTCTTTGTAAGTAGTGTTCGCTTCATTAAAATCATCACGCTCAAAAACCACATTGCCCGCCATGTCATATAGCGAATAGGACGATTGCCAGTAAGCATTGTTTGTTTTAAGGATGATGACGATGTGGTTGTCATCATCATCTCCTGTTCCGTAAGTATAAACAGGAGGACGATAGAAATTTTCCGTAGCGTAATTGTTCGATGTGTTTTCATCATTGGCCGAAACGAGGTTAATGAAGAATGTGAGTTCCTCTTCATCATCGCCCTCCCACATCATGTTGTCCAGTGAAGTGAGTTCCACTTCTTCACTTTCCATGAACGCAAGATTTCCGGTCCATTCAAAAGTTTGGGTGATGCCACCTAGCACTCCGAATTCAATGATGATATTCGTAAGTGGTTGCTCGCCTTTGTTTCTCAAAACAAATTTTGGATTGTCGCACATAGGATTGTTACGAGAGTGAATTTTCCAACTTGATGGTGCAAGAATTTGATGAACCTCCGGATCGAATTGGTGGTTGGGCGAACCGAAAGTGAAGAGCGTAGTGAAGAAAACATAATTTCCGTACGGGTCTTCCTCGATGTCATAATCAAGAGAAAAACTGTTGCCAGAAATGTAGGGTGTGAGTTCAAATTCATGTGGATCGGTATCGCGTCCGGGGCACCAGCCTGCTCTTGCATAAACCCACGTGCCACCTTGCGGATAGAGGGGATTCTCAGCACAATCCCGCATAATGTTCCATTGCCAAAGCGAATCACCATTCACCACCAATGCATGATCGTTGTTGCAGAATTCGCCACAGTTATTTCCGCTCCCGAAACCGTGACCGCTGGTGCGGCAAGTCACTTTAAATCCTTCTTCAGCTGGTAGTACAGGAATTTCAATCGGCACAACTTGTACATCAAAATCTCCAAGCCAATGATTGCGGTCCCAAACCACTTCCACACGATGAGGGTCACGTGCGGGAGGGCCTTCGATGAAAAGGAATTTCAAATCGAGAAGTTCCTGCCAGTTGCCACTTTCAAGTTCAACTGAGTCGTGAAGAAGAGGCAACCAATCGGTCACATCTACCACCCATCTCCATCCATCATCACCCAGTGAAAGATTTATTCCATACGGAGTGATAAAGCGGTTGAGTTCGTGCCGAATCACTACTTCGAAAGGCGCCTGGAAATAAGAGAGATTATCATTCACCAACGTTTGTGTGGATGTGATGAGTGTGGAATCCACAGCGGTGCCATCCAGTGCGTATGTGTAACTGTAGCCTGTCAGCCATTCGTATTGCACATCGCTTACCAATGCATTGTAGTTGTCCACTTCATATTGCGCAATGGAAACGGGAGGAACTTCTTCTTCCCATTGGCCTGAAAAAATTTCGGTGTGTATTTCATAATCGCCACTTGCCAAGCGAATAACTGGGCGAATAAAATCGGGTTCGGAGTTGCGCCACAGGTCACTACCGGAATGAATGATGCGCGCTGCATTTCCATGAAGCCATGCATGTTGTGCATTGCCACTTGCATCCAAAATCATTTCTCCATTCTCTTCGTTGAATGAGTAATAGGCCTGAAGATTTTCCCAAAACGGCATTCCATCCTGTAGATCGTCATTCATTAATTGCTGAATTGTCTCTTGGTCCAGTTCCACATTCCAGATCGCAAATTCATCCATGCGGCCGCGATAAAAATTACTCCAGGTAGTTGCACCGCCAATTGAAAATTCTACGATACCATCCATAGCGTTGTCGAGGTCGGCACCGGTATGCCACAACACGCCATTTAAGTAAATTTTCATCTCCGCAGTGCTCGTGTTTTTAGTAAATGCCCAATGATTCCATTGGCCTTCGTAGTCTTGTGTATTGGCTTGTTTATCTATCCGATCCCATCCGCCTGCATTGCCGGCATCCCAATACACGCGACCATTGCTCCACGGCAAATGAGTGTTGAGGATACGCTGGCTTTGTGCACCGCGACCTTCGAAACAAGTGCCATCCTGCGGCTGGGCATCCACATTGCCATTGAGCCAAAATGAAAGGGTGACTTCATTATTCACTTCATCAAAAACAGAGGAAGGAATTTTTACTTCATCGAACCCATCGAACTCTATGTATTTATCGTTGCCTGATGAATGCACTGCGCAGTAATAGTCTTCTTCATATCCATTGCAAGACGTGGGAACGGCTACCTCGTAGTCGGTATAGGAAAACTCTATAACAATGTTGGATACACCATCCCAATTGAAAGGCGTATTGAATACGAAATCGAACCAACCGCTAGCGGGAATTGCAGTATCGAGATGATAAACAGTTTCTAAATCTTCCGTAAGAAATGCGGTGAGTTCATCCTCCGCAATCATTTTCATTTTAATGGTGAAGAAGCTGAAGACTGATGACGAATTGTTGAAATTCATTGCAAGTTTTTGGATTAGCCCTGTACCCAATCCGGAAGCTGAAATTTCTTCAGCACGCCATAGATACTGTGAGCGCTGCGCTTTGTTGGCGGAGAAGGGTCCGGCTATGAGAAAATCATTAGTGCCAACTTCCGCAACGGTTTCGTTGTTCACTGCATCAATAACAGTAAAAGGTTGTTCATACTGTTGAATGTCGAACACAGGAACATCGGTGAGCTCTACCGAATCAAAATCCTGATTGTTCACCAGGTAGTGAGGATGAGTGACAAGGTTCGAATCCAGTTCTCCCGTGTGTTGGAATAAGTATGTGTAAGAGAGATAGTCCCATTCCCCACAAGGGAAACCCAGATTCCCGGCTGTTCCATCTTCAAAACATTTCAGTGTGTAATACATGAGTACCTTTTGGTACGCTGTGTCTTGCGATGGAAACTGAAACCAGTGCCTACCGGGAGAATCGTAAGCCGCGTTAGGATTATTCTGTTCATCGAATGTGAAAGTTTGAACAATGGTGGTGTCGCCCGGTCCTTCAATAATTGACCATCGTGAATTGACATCCCGATAGTTATCAAGAGAAAATGAATGAGCCTGACAGCGGATTGAACTGAATTGCATAGCAAGTATCAACGCAACATTCACAAACGGTAATAAAACTTTCATGAGAATAAAAGATTTGGATTTTGCCAAATGTAGATACCATAAGTTTTAGGAATTGTGCCAATCCAATCAGATTGATGCACATTTGTGCTTTCAGGAAATAAGGATGAATGCCCTCTTTAACCAGTTGAAAGCCCATGTGAGCAAGCGTATCACCATCAGTGACGATGCCATGGAATATTTCGCCTCTCTTGCAGAAGTAAAACACCTAAAGAAACGCCAGCGTTTGCTCGAAGCCGGTTCAGTATCACGGATTCAGACTTACGTAAACAAAGGAAGCCTCCGGCTTTTTTACACGGATGAAAAACTTCATGATCACCTGGTGCAATGGGGATTTGAAGATTGGTGGGTGGCCGACCTTACCAGCTTTCTTACCGGAGAACCTGCACAGTATTCCATTGATGCCTTGGAGGATTGCGAGTTGCTCATTTTTCAACATGACCAGATAGAGGCACTGTACGTGAAGTTCCCGGTATTTGAACGATATTTCCGCATACTGATTCAAAATGCGGTAGTGGCCGCACAAAAAAGGATTATCGTGGGCATGAGTGAAAATGCAGAAGAACGTTACCTCCGAATTATCAAAAAATTTCCGCAGATTGAAGCCCGTGTGGCACAACATCAGATTGCATCATACCTGGGTATTTCTCCCGAAGCTCTTTCCAGACTCAAGCGCGCCCTGATAGAAAGAGAGCGTGGTCGCAAGTCTTGACATAAGTCAAACAAGGGGGGTGTGTACAAAATACACCTTTGCCATCGAAATTTTTTGTTCGCTCTATATTCACCCGCGAAATTTGAAATAAGAGAATGTGTTCTGCATGTAAGTAGAATGTTTTTTTGGTTAAGTAAGTTGTAAGATCCTGCCGTAAAAAGGTTACCACCCTCCGGCAGGATTTTATTTTTTGGCTATTCTCCTCCTCTTCCATCTCATTTGATTCCAGCGCACCGATTAGGCTTATCTCCCTTAGCTTTGAAAAAAACATGATGGTTTGAAGCGGTGTTCTATCTATATGTTTATTACATGCTCTGTTGTGTTCCTGTTGTTCTCTTGCACAGTGGAAAAACGCAGCTACATGAAGGGTTATCATGTGGAGTGGAATAAGCGAATCGGGACAGATAGCCAGATGGCTCATCACCACCATTCTTCAACGATTGAGAAAAAAAAAACGGAGGCGAGTCTTTTGCCGATGAGTGAAGTTCGTCTTGCGCATCGACCTGCGCTGAGGTCAACGCTCTGTGCCGATTCATCCTCAAATCAATCCGACCACGTTTCTCTAAGAGAAGCCACTTGCGATAAAAAAAATGCTAATGTTCTCAATGCTAATTTTCATGGAAAGAACGATGTATCACAATCCGCATTTTCAGCACAAGTCAATCCAAAAGCAAAGGTAAGTTTTGCATTTGGTGTGTTATCCATGATCTCACTTGTATTGCTTTTCGCATTTAACACTACATCCCTACCACTGGCAATTATTCTTCTTGTAGGTGTTCTGCTGTTTGCCGTGCTAGCCATCCGCATCGGCAATGCTTTCAGTGAACAATACAACAATGCGCGACACATGAACAACGGAAGCGGATTGGCCACCACAGGACGGATGCTTGGCTGGCTTTCCATCACCATACTGGTTGGTTTCCTGATACTCATTTCAGGAATTTTACTTGTGTTCAATGTTATTCTTGCTGCGTTATGAAAAAATCGGCACGAAAAAATTTTTTTTGTGATTTCAACAATTTTGATTTTCGCTTCATCATGCACAATCGAGAAGCGCAAGTATCTGAATGGCTATCATGTGGATTGGTTCACAGCAAAAAAAACGGAAAACAAATTCGCTCAAGAGAAAAGCACTAACAAATCAAAAAGTGCAGGCAGTGATTCTTCTTCGGTTGCAGTAATCGAGAATGATAACGGAAATTGGCAAAGTGATTTGCTACCAGTAATTGATCCTGAGCCGGAAACTTTATTTGTTGAACACAATGAAGGAGATAATGAAGAAAGATCCATTGCCTCAAACGACAAGGAAAAAGATGCTGAGGTTGTAAAAAAATCAAGCGTTGGGGAAGAAGCAGAAATCACTGATGACTATGCTGAACCTGTCGAACATCCGAAAGCTCAACCAAGTCTCACGGCAGGAATTATTGCACTGGCAATTCCGATTGTCAGTTCGTTGCTTTCATATGCAATACCGTACTCTCATGGCTTGGCAAGCGCATTGGGTCCGCTTTCATTGGTGGTGGGTATGGGATCGATTGTTCTTGCTATCCTCGCAATTGTGTGGGGTGGAATGGCGGTACGTGCTATCAAAGCAAATCCTGGCGTATATAGCGGTGAGGGAAAAGCCCGGACAGGAAGAGCACTAGGTTGGGTTTACATCGGGTTATTAATTGTCTCGCTTCTGGTGTTAATACTCTATATCTTTTTCATCATCGCTCTTTTGGACGCCCTATAAATACATTTCTTCAATGTTTATTAATTGCATAGTGCAATGATTTTTCCAGTCTCCCCGGATAAACTTTCAATGCCGATTCCAAACACTCTAGCGCTTTGCTCAAGGATTCCTTGTTGAGTACATAAGCCAATCGCACTTGCTGTTTTCCGGGTTCAGGGCGAGAATAAAAACCAGTGGCAGGCGCCATCATCACTGTCTGGTTGTTGTGTTCAAATTCTTCGAGCATCCACTGGCAGAATTTGTCGCTGTCATCAATTGGAAGTTGTGCGATGCAATAGAACGCGCCTTTGGGCTTTGGACAAATCACCCCCGGAATTTTGTTGAGGCCTTCAACCAGAATGTCTCTACGCGCTACGTATTCTTCAACTACTCCATCAAAATAACTCTGCGGAGTTTCAAGAGCGTAGAGCGAAGCCATTTGTCCAAAGGTTGGTGGTGATAAACGTGCCTGTGCAAACTTCAGTGCCGCTGCCATCACTAACCGGTTTCGTGTAATGAGTGCCCCAACGCGAGCACCACACATTGAGTAACGCTTGCTGACGCTGTCAATCATGATGGCGTTGTCTTCAATTCCTGAAAGATTCATTACAGAAAAAGGTTGCGCACCATCGTAGGCGAATTCGCGATAGACTTCATCAGCCATCAAAAACAAATCATGCTTCTTAGTAACGTTGCGCAACTGTTCTAATTCTTCTTTGCTGTACAAATAGCCGGTGGGATTTCCTGGATTACAAATCAGGATGCCTTTTGTTTTTGTTGTGATGAGCTTTTCAAATTCTTCGATAGGAGGAAGTGCAAAACCAGTTTCAATATAACTCATCACCGGCACCACTTTCACTCCAGCCATCACCGCAAAGCCGTTGTAGTTGGCGTAAAACGGTTCGGGTACTATCACTTCATCACCCGGATTGAAACACGTCATAAATGCAAACACCAATGCTTCACTTCCACCTGTGGTCACCATTATGTTCTCACGCTGAAGCGAAATATTTTTGGATGCGTAGTAACTGACCAGTCCATCCCGATACGCTGGAATGCCTTCGCTCTGGCTGTACTCCACCACTTTCAATTCCAGTTCCTTCATTTTATCCCGGACAATTTCAGGAGTCTCAATATCCGGTTGGCCAATGTTCAAGTGATAAACTTTTCGTCCGAGTTTTTTTGCTGCTTCGGCAAATGGCACCAGCTTGCGGATAGGCGAAGCCGGCATGGTGTGGGCTTTTTGTGAGATGGAAGGCATGAAAGAATGTAATTAATAATTTATATCAATAATTGTTTATGAAATCTTCAGGCGTTTGAATTGAAATTCCTGATTTGGAATAGTCACGGACATTAGAAGTGACAAGAATATCCGCTTTGCAACGAAGTGCACTTTCATTCTGCATAGCATCTTCCAAATCCTTCCAGCCAGAATCCAGTGATTCTTTTATCAGATTTTCATCGGCTTCTACAATGCAAATCATTTCTAGAAAATCTTTGATAAGGCGCACCACTTTATCTCGTTGCATTTGTTTTATGGCAACGTAGATGATAGTGGTGAATGAAAGCGAAGAAACGAACAGCTTGATTTTGCTAGTGTCTCCCAGCGCCATGATCTGTTCAGCGAAAAAAAAATCTGGTTTCCGTTCGGTCAGGAAGTCAAGGCAGACATTTGTATCCAGGTACACCCGCTTCATTTTTTTCCGGTGTGCTGAGAATGTTTTTTGTAAAGGTGCTCCATTTGCTCTGTCCTTAGTTCCTTGTAAGTTTTTTCATCATTCTTCAATACGCCTCCAAGTCGTTTCACGCGTGGGGTGATTTCAACCTTTCGATTCAGCGTACCGGTGCTCTTCCGGCCATTGCGGGTGACGAGCGACTTGAAATAATTTTCCACCAAAAGCGAAACACTGATACCCTTCTTTTTTGCATAGTCTTTTGCAAAAGAGGAAACTTCGCTTGAAATACTGAGTGTTAGTTTTTCTGCCATTTGATTTTGGGAATTTGCCGTACAAAAATAGAAAACATTGTACGGCAATTAAATGGGTCCATCTTCACCAAAAATGATTTTAGGTCATGAAAGTTTGTTGGCTACCCAACATTATTCCAATGACATGCGTCTATAATATCATTCGCCCTATGCCATTTGGCAAACCCTGTTTATGACAGAACCGGAAAAGCTACTGATACAGCAATGCCTGCGCAATGACCGCAAGGCACAGCTTGCGCTGTACGAACATCTTTTCGGACTGCTAATGGGGATGGCAAGGCGCTACTACCGCAATCGGGAGGATTGCACAATGCATACGAATACTGCTTTTTTTAAGATGTTGGATAACTTAAAAAACTTCTCAGGCGAAGGCTCATTTGAAGGTTGGTGTAAACGCATAATGACCAACACACTAATAGACGAATGGAGAAAATTTAAAAAAACATCGACTTTGATGAAAGAAGAAAATGCAGCAATTTATGACTTGGATAATGCAACATTCAATGAAGCTGAGAAAAAACTTGGTGAAGAAGAAGTACGCGAAATGTTATTCCACTTGCCGGAGGCCACGCGTTATGTCTTCAACCTATTTGCATTGGAAGGATACTCACACAATGAAATAGCCACGATGGCAAATATTTCAGAAGGCACATCGCGGTGGCATGTGAGTGATGCTCGTAGAATTCTGAAAGGCTTAATCATGCAAAAACTCGAGGTGAAATGAACAGGATAGACGAATTGTTTCGGGCAAAGCTGAACATCATGGATACCAAGCCAAACGCTGATGACCTGCGTAATATGGATGCATTGCTCGGCAAGAAAAAGAAACGCAGAATAGGCGGATGGTGGTGGTTTGTGATAGTGCTGCTGTGCGGCTCAGCCATTGGTGTGAGTGTCTTCAACCATAGACCACAAGGTGCGGTAGTGAAGAATAAAATTAAAGAACAATCACTTACAAATATTGATAGTGCAGCTGCACCATCAACCGCTGATGGCATCAATTCACAAGCTAACCAGTTGCAAGAAAAACCTTCGAGTGAATCAATTGCTGAAACAATAAAGGATACAAGAAACCGCAGTACAGAAGATGCCATTACAAAAGCAGGTTATTCAGATTTGGTTTCTAACAAAAAAGATTTGCGTAGCAAAACGCAAGACCGTAACAAACCAAACTTTGGTCCGCCCGCTGATGATAAGTTTATCGAAGCTAGCAAACAGTCATCGAAAAGCAAATTGAACGATGATGCTGATGCGAATTCCGAAAAGAAGACTATAAGGGATGAATACGATTTGGATGACCACAAAACGGAAGTAGACAGCAATGAAAAAGCGAGTCAATTTCAAGACTTGATAAAAATTGGAGGTGAAGAAGAGACAAGTGATTCAGGCACTTTTGTAAATGATGAAATCGCGCTTAAAACTGCCATTTTCCCTTCAACTCCTGATACAACGCGCCTGGATAGTTTAGAAGCGAGAGTCCTGTTTTTGCCCACGCACGATGATAGTTTGGACAACAGGAACCTCCGGTTTTGGGAGTTGCAAATTGGCTTTGGCTACAACCGTTTGGAAAGCATGAACAATGTGCGATTTGCTATTGAAGATTTATCACTTACAAAAAAGATAGATTGGTGGCAGCGCGACTTTGGTATTCGTTTGAATTGTGAGCACTATCAATTCGGATTGACATTTTCTATTGCAGAATACAAGCGTTTGATAGAGCCACTGAGGTACTATAGCACTCGTGAATTTTATCAAAACTTTAATGGCAACATTCAATCGGAATTTTTTGACAAACCTGAATTCAAATCATTTTTAGAGAATTATTCAGCTATTACAAAAGTGAAACAGTGGGCCCTTAGTCCGATGATTGGATACCATCTCTTTCAACCAGCAAAAAAATTGGATGTGATACCGAAGATGGCTGCAAATATTGAACTCAATGCCTCAGACCTTCGGTACTATCAAATAGGAACCACCGAATTTTATTATGAAAGTAGTGATACCGTTTGGGCAGATTACACTACTTGGTTCGAGCCTCGCACTACAACTAACACATCCTACTCAGTGAGCGCCAATGCCGCCCTCGAGTTGAGAATAAAACTAGGCAACAGATTTCATGCGTGTATTGAACCTGGATTCAGATATCAATTGTGGTGCATCAAGAAAGACATCACTCCAAAGTTGATGAGTTACTATGTGCGTTTTGGAGTTGGCATCAACTTCTGATGACGTAGTAGAAAACATATAAAACATGAAATGCGAAGTGCTGCGGCCTTCGCATTTTTTATTTCATCGCAACTGAAAATAATTTACCTCCTACCCAACAATACGAAATCCACATTCGTCTATCCATTCAAGATTCGAATCTTTCAGATAACCAATGTTTCATTACAAAAAAAAACTATTATGAAAATGACATCAAAATTTTTAAGCACAGCCAATAAATTGACTCGTGCTACTTTCCTGTTTACAATTGTTATCACAGTATCTGCAATAATTGTTTCGTGCGGCAAAGGCGAAACACAAGAAGCGGAAGATGTGCTTCACATTCAAGCCAGTTTGAATTGCCTTCCAGATAACTTGCAAGATGGCCTCTTGGCCTTCTATCCTTTTGACAATGGTAGCTTGCTTGACCACTCAGGCAATGGCCATGATCTGATGAACACAACAACCGCCATGGTCACACCTGACAGAAGTAACAATACTTTATGTGCATATGAGTTTATTAAAGCCAACAATGAATTTCTGACACAGGCTGATCCACAATTTCTAAACTCACTCACTCAATTAACCATTTCACTTTGGTACAATTCCTCAGCACTTGGGGATCCTTCTAGCTTCGAGAGCATACTTAGCAGAGGTACGGGTGCGCACTGTCCTGACACCTATGGGGAATGGTCAATTGGTATATACGATTGCAGGCGACCCGTGTTTGGCTACGCTAACAACAGGTATTGGGAAGAAGCGTACTTCGAAGAAATATCACAGACTGAAGGAATCAATACGTGCGCTGACTATGCCGCAATTATGAATGAGGTATGGCATCACCTGGTAGTGACATACGACAATGGCACATATCAAATGTGGTTGGATGGCATCCTCACCGACTATGTCCCTGACCTGGGCATATGTTTCGACCCACAAGTGATGGAAGATCTGGGTGATTTCTTCATCGGTCATTCGTTTGGTGGCAAAGTGGATGACGTAGCTATCTATGACCATACTCTTGAAGCCACCGAAATAGACGAATTAAGAAATCTTGAGGCATGCTGTGGTGAATAAGAAATCGGCAATGCTTCTCCAAAGAGGTTGACAGTTTGCTGTTGACCTCTTTTTATTTCAACTCAACCCACATAAACTTATGCGGCCCAATGCGCGGCACTTCATACACTTCATCAATCATTGAAAATCCAAGCCGCTTGTAAAACCCAACTGCGCCCATTCGGGCATCACACCAAAGTACATCAATTTTTTTTTCTCGAAGAATTTCAATGGCTTTTTCCACCAGCAGCTTTCCGCAATCTCTTCCTCGGTATTCCGGATCGGTGGCCATTGCCCTCAGGCGATATTGTTTTTTGCTTTCACCGGGAACCAAAGCAATTTTTTCAGATTGCATTTCGAAAAGTGAACCTATACTCACGATGCGTTCACCCTCACATGTTGCCAGATGTATTGCGTCTTTGCGTTCATCAGCATCAATCACACAATCCTCTTCGCGCTCAATATGCGGCCACAGCACTAAGTGACGGAGGGAATGAGTTTGAACAGGAGAAATGATTTTGACTTCCATCACTGGTTTGTTTGCGCTGTTATCATTGCGCAGTGCAAATCAACGCAAACCGAAAACTCACCATCATCATCCCTGTATACAACGAGGAAAACACTGTTGCTCAACTTCTTCAGCGTGTCGTTGATTTACAGCTCGCACATGGATTTACGAAAGAAATCATTGTGGTTAATGATGCCTCTCGGGATGGAAGTGAAGCGCGATTGAAAACATTTGTTGCTTCATCACTTCACCCGATTATTTTTCTCAGTCATAAAAAAAATATGGGAAAGGGCGCTGCTATCAGAACAGGCCTACAATCTGCAACCGGAGATTATGTTGTGATACAGGATGCCGATTTGGAACTCAATCCTGAAGACATAAACCTGCTGCTGAACGAAAGTGTTACAAAAAATCTGGATGTTGTTTACGGTTCTCGTTTTCTCAATCGGACACAGAACCAAAAATTCTCATTGAGTTTGGTTGCTAATAAATTCCTGACGTGGCTCACAGGCTTTTTAGTGCAACGCGACATTACCGACATGGAAACTTGTTACAAACTTGTGCGGAGTGAACTCATCACATCGCTTTGTCTGAAAGAAAACCGCTTTGGGTTTGAACCGGAAGTCACCATGAAATTGTTACGAAACCGCAGTATCCGCTTTGGTGAAGTGGCCATAACCTACAAACCGCGCACAACAGAGGAAGGAAAAAAAATCGGGTGGAAGGATGGTGTGCGTGCCGTGTGGTGTTTGCTTCGTTACCGCTTTTCATGAATTGTTATGAGGCAACCTGTTCGTCTAAATCTCTGGTTCACGGCTCTGGTATGCCTCACCACCATTTGGTTTGGCAGATGGAACAATGCGCCATATCAAACTGACCTCAACATCATTCGCGGAGACGGACAAGGATTCTACGCATGGCTTCCCGCATTTTTTATTCATGATGATTTGTCTTTTGAGTTCTACAATGATTCGACATTGAACATTGAGGGATTTTTTAGCAACCGATTCCTGAATGAACACGATGGAAAAACCATTCTCAAAACCCCCTGCGGTGAAGCAGTGATGCTCGCACCTTTTTTTCTGGCCAACTACATTTTACGAACTGCAACAGGAAAAATTTCCACAGGCTATGAAGGCTCTTTTCAAAAGGCAGTCAGCATTGGTGCATTGTTCTATTACATTCTAGGGCTATATTTTTTTTCACTCATACTCCGAAGGTTTGTTCAAAATGAAATCGCAATTGCACTGACTGTATTGCTGCTTGCCTTCGGCACCAACCTGTTTTACTACGCCATTCATCATCCCACCATGACGCATGTGTACAGTTTCGCACTCATTGCATCATTTGTTTGGTTATTGTTTCGTTTTGATGAAACAAAAAAGTATCATTTCATCCGGTTGGCTGCAACAGTCTTCGGACTGATTTATCTGGTACGACCAGTGAACATGATCATACTTGCGACAGTGCCACTCATCTGCGGGAATTGGAAAAACACAATGCATTTCATCCGTGGTGTTTTTATTCCGGTTGAAAAATTCCTGGTTGCACTGGTGCTTTTTGCTTCAGTAGTTTTTATCCAATTTGGACTCAACAAAATGCAATGCGGAGATTGGTTTGCGTGGTCATACAAAAATGAAGGTTTCAATTTTCTCGAACCGAAATTTCTTTCAGTGTTGTTCAGTTTCAACAAAGGGCTATTCATCTATACGCCTCTTGTTATTGTTTCAATTGCGGGACTTTTCGTGATGGCAAAACAAAGTGCGTTCAGGGCCGTTTCGTACCTCACTTTTTTTGTGTTCATCACCTGGATTATTTCCAGTTGGTGGAACTGGCACTATGGAAGTGGCTTTGGTATGAGACCAATGGTGGACTTCTACGCTGTGCTTTTTATTCCATTAGTTTTTCTTCTTGAACAAAAGGGCCGCGTGCTAACCATGACGATGTTCATTTCTACATTACTCGTTGGTCTTAATCTTTTCCAGACCTGGCAATTCAACCAATGGATTATTCACCCAGAGGAAATGAATGCCGGGAAATATGCTTACGTGTTTTTAAGAACCGGAGGTAAATACGAAAATTGCTTAGGTGGCGGCAATGAAGATCCGATGCGCGTTTTGAAACGCGATCCTGTTTTTTCAACTTCGAATGATTTTGAAGTTGCTCATCGCGAATATTGGAATGAAGGGAAAACATGTGAGGTGGATGAGATGGCAAACGGAGGCTTTCATGCTTGCTGCTTCAATGACTCAATACTTTACAGTTCCACACTCACACTTCCTGCAAATTCAAAAAAATATTTCGAAGAGGATTTTTATATTGAGGTAACACTCGACAGATGGGAAGATGAACTTCATTCAGCAAAAAATGCCGTGCTGGTTTACACCTATTTCAACCTGGCAAATGAAACTACATGGTGGAACAAACTTTCCCTGAATGATTGGCCGCGCGATGAATTCGCGGTTTGGCGGAAGGCAAAGTATTCCCTTCGAATGCCGAAGATGGAAAAGGGTAATGCCTGCAAAATTTATGTCTACAATCCGGAAGGAAAAAAGTTCCGGATTGACAATTTCAAGGTTGACGTATTTGTCTATGGCGATTGGGATCATTGATCATCCCGCTCAACATCCAACTCAAGAAAATCATCCAGCAATCTCCGGTCGCGTTTAGTGGGGCGGCCTAGTCCACTGGATCGTTCATTCATCATATGCATCCGTATGAGTTCAAGTTTTTTCAGCTCATCAGGCGGTGTAACGTCTGCTGCATATTGCGTTACCAATTTGGCCCCAACCCTACTGGTAGGAAATGATTCAACACGAAATGAAAAATGAACAGGGCCTTTTCGCACACGAATCACATCGTGCGGTTTTAATTCGCGACTGGGCTTTATCAACTCATCGTTCACCCAAACCTTCGCTGTCTTGCATTGTTCGGCTGCAAGTGTTCGTGTCTTGAATACGCGAATGCACCAAAGGTATTTGTCAATTCGCATGGCTACAATTCTACAATTATACCAATGGATGGCAACACAGTTCCGCTGGATGCATCCAAGAAATTTGGCAGATATAAATTCGGATTGTCGGGATTCACAACAGGATTTCCATCGCCATCACGCTGCACATCAAGAATGGGTTTCAGTGGAGTGATGTTGTTGTAGAGGTTCTGCACATCAAGAAATAAGTCGAGCGTCCACCGCTCGAAATACCATTTCTTGTCCACGCGCACATCAAGCTGGTGAAAGGCATTGATGCGTTGCGAATTGAGTAACGACCATTCGGGCTGGGCAATCCGCACTGCGTCCCATGTAGTGATGAACATGCTAGCTTCAACATTGTCCGGTGTAAATGGCAAACCTCCACTGTACTGGAATCGGATTCCCACTTCCCAGTTCTTCTCAAACTTTTTTCCAGTGGTCACGCTCACCAGATTGCGGCTGTCCCAACTCGATGCAATAAATTTTCCGTCAGCACCGGTGAACTCGCTGCGAACAAATGTGTAAGCCAGAATTCCGTAAAACCCTTCATATAGCTTTTGCTGGTAGAGGAATTCCACGCCATAAGCACGACCCAATCCTATTGAAGCGATATCTTCATTTCCAACAGTTCCAAAATCAGCACCGAGGTTGGCCAATGAAATCCCACGCACAACACTTACAGGATAGTTTTCATAGTGTTTGTAAAACCCTTCAAGAGTGATGACGGAATTTCGTTTCTGCCAGTCATACTCGATGCCCGCAATGGCTTGCTTGCTAAGAATGTATTTCATATCTCCGTTCAGAAATATTCCATCCTGCTGAAAACCGAGTGCGATGTAGGAAGGCATTTGATAGTAGATGCCGGTGCTTGCATTGAGGCTCCATTGTGGAGCGAATGAATATCGTGCACTTATTCGTGGTGAAATTTGTTCAGCCGGATTTTTCATCGAAGCTGAATAGTCATTTCCATCGGCACGAACTCCTGCTGAAAGAACAAGTCGCTCACTGAAAAAAGTTTTACTTGCCTGTGCAAATGCCCCATACTTCTGAAGATTGAACTCAGTTTTGTAGTTAACCTTTACCACGGTGTCCAGCACATAGTTGAATTCTTCGAATGATGAACGGTTGAAGTAGTCGGCAAATTCGTAACTCACTCCGTAGATGGTTTTCCATCCTTCGCCAAAGGAAATTTTGTTTTCAATGCGGAATTTATTCTCCGTTTCGCGCGAGGAATAATCAAACGTCAATGGAAGCGCGTCATCGTTTTGAAGGTGCTTAAACGTATCGTTTTGTAAAGCGTTACGACTCGCAACAAATGTCCATCTTCCCTTTTCCCGATAACTATCCCAACGCGCACCTATGGTGTAATTCCATTGGCGATTGACCACAAGCTGGTCGAGCAAATAATTGTTGACCGAAAAATTTTCATCCGTACTGTCATCATCAAGTTCAAGGTTAAGTGCAAAGTCATCATATGCACCAAGGCCGATAATTGTCAACTGATTTTTTTCATCCACATTCCATTTCCATTTTGTATTCACATCGTTGTAGGTGGGAAGAAACGGAAGTCCAAGGGCAGCAAAAAGAAACTGGAGATAACTTCTTCTTGCCGAAAAAATCAATCCTGAATTTTTTCCTGTTGGGCCTTCCAGTGTTACACCCAAATCGGAACTGCCGACCACAAAATTTGCGGTGTACTTGTCGTCCCGCGCTTCGCGAAAACCAAATTCAAGCACGGAACTCAATGCATTTCCTCTTGATGCCGGAAATGCACCGGAATAAAATTCCACTTCATCAATCAAGTCCACATTGATGAGACCCACAGGCCCACCGCTGGAACCTTGCGTGGCGAAGTGGTTGATGTTAGGAATCTCGATACCATCAATGTAAAAGCGGTTTTCGTTGGCTGCTCCTCCACGAATAATAATGTCGTTTCGAAATGAAGGAATAGCAGCAACTCCGGGCAACGAGCGAATCACTTTAGAAATATCGCGGTTGCCACCGGGATTTCTTTTTATTTCGTTCGTGCCAATGGTGCGAACAGAAACAGGAGACTCTTCACGATTGCTGATAGAAGAAGCAGCCACTTCCACTTCACTCAATTCAACATTCACTTCTTCGAGTTGAATCGAGAGAAACGCAGGCCGATCAATGGATGCCTCCACCTCGTAAACAACTGCGTTTTTAAACCCGACCACATCCACTTGTATGTTGTAAAGTCCGGGCAGAATGTTTTGCAACACAAAGTTTCCTTCAATATCGGTTTCGGTTCCTTGTTGTGTGTTCTGGAGAAACACGGATGCGAATGCAACGGGTTCGTTGTTGGTTTTGTTCATCACACTTCCGCGGATGGATGTGGTTTGAGCAAAGCATGCGAAGTGCATTAGGAAAAAGGCTGGTAGTACAAGGATAGAATTAAATTTCATAAGGAGTTTCGTGTATCGCTGAATCAATTGGTTAGCGGTGCAAAAGAACATCAGCCAAGTATTTTCGCCCGCAATGAGTGTATATAAAAAAATACAATTTGATTGCAAACATTTTCGCGGAAGCACTCCGTGCAAGCCCAATAAGGAACGCGGCAAGGTGTGCGACACTTGCAATGAGTACAAACCTTTCGACAAGCGGATACTCATCATCAAACTGGGAGCTATTGGTGATGTGATTCGCACTACACCACTTATTACAGGGTTCAAAAAACTCTATCCTGATTGTCACATCACATGGATGACTCATTCACCCGATGTGCTGCCAAAAGATGAAATCAATGAAATACTCACTCCAGATTTTCTTTCATTTTACAAACTCGAGAATACTGCATTTGATATTGCACTGAACCTTGATAAGGAAACCGAGGCATGTGCCCTTCTTGCCCGAGTCAACAGCAAAGAGAAATTCGGTTACATATTGCAGAACCAACACATCGCTGCAGCTACACCGGCAGGCGAACACAAATTAGTGACTGGTTTATTCGACAATCTTTCCAGGCAAAACACCAAACATTACCTCGATGAAATTTTTGAAATCTGCAACCTCAAATTCGAGGGAGAGAAATACCTCATCAATTTCAATTTATCACTTGCTGATGAGTGGAACTCGGTGCGGGAAGAGGCACACGGAAAAAAAATAATCGGATTGAACACCGGCTGCGGAGTGCGATGGCAAACAAGATTGTGGCCGCGTGAAAGTTGGGTTGAACTGATTCAAAAGTTGCAAGATTCAGGATACTATCCCGTGGTGCTTGGCGGAAAAGATGAAGATGATGTGAACAGTTATTACGTGCAGGCAACTGGGTGTTTTTATCCGGGACATTTTCCGCTGGATGAATTTATTGCGCTCGTTTCGCATTGTGATGTAGTGGTGACAACAGTGAGCATGATGATGCACATTGCATTGGCGCTGGATAAAAAACTTGTTCTGTTCAACAATATTTTCAATGCTCATGAATTTCATCTTTACGGACAGGGAGAAATAATAGAGCCTACCAGTGGTTGCGATTGTTATTACGGCAACACCTGCACACGAACCAGGCATTGCATGAGCGACATCAGCGTGGCCACCGTTTTTGATTCCATAAAAAAACTTGCACATTGAACATTGCTTACCTCTCCACTTTTTATCCATTTCGCGGAGGGATTGCGCAGTTCAATGCTGCGTTGTACAATGCCCTGAAACAACAAGGGCATGAAGTCAATGCTTTCACGTTCACGCGGCAATACCCAACGATGCTTTTTCCCGGAAAGACACAAATGGTGCAGCCGGGAGATCCGGCAGAAGTCATTCCTAGCATCCGCATTCTCGATTCCATGAACCCGTTGAACTGGGTGAACACTGCGAACACTATTAACAAGACCCATCCTGATGTTATGTTGATGAAGTATTGGATGTCTTACCTCGCACCAAGCCTTGGAACTGTTGCAGGGAGAATGAAGAAGCGCGGGACGAAAGTGGTTTCCATTATTGACAACGCCATTCCCCACGAAAAGAAATTCTTTGATAAAGCATTTGCAAGATATTTTTTTAAACGCAACTCAGCTTTCGTGGCTATGAGTGAAGAAGTGAAGGGCGACATTCTTTCCATTCGGCCCGATGCGAATGTGTTGCTGAAACCCCATCCGCTTTATGATCATTTCGGGAAGAGAATCAATCGGGAAGAAGCACATCAGCAACTCAAACTTGATCCGAAAAAAAAAACATTGCTCTTCTTCGGGTTTATTCGTGAATACAAAGGGTTAGATATTCTGATTGATGCGTTTGATGCGCTGGATGAATCTTACCAACTGGTGATTGCCGGAGAGATGTACGGTTCGTTCGATGTTTACCAGAAACAAATTGATGCCAACAAAAACAGGGAACGCATTCACGCGCATGTGCGGTACATAGGCGATGCGGAAGTGCCTGCATTCTTTTCGTCAGCCGATGCGGTGGTGTTGCCATACAGAACTGCAACGCAAAGTGGCATTACGGCCATTGCGTATCATTTCGAATCACCACTTATTATTTCCGATGCAGGTGGATTGGGGGAAATTGTTCATCATGAAAAAACAGGACTCGTTGTGCCTGATGTAAATCCTGAAAATCTCGCAGAGGCAATTCGCGCATACTTCTCGCGGTATGATCAAAACAAATTCATGGAAGAAATCCGTTTGCTGAAATCCACGTTGAGTTGGGATGCGTTCACGGATTCTCTTCTGAATTTTGTGGCTTCAGTTAGTTGAGGGCGAAGAGCGTTTTCGTCTTCTTCGACCCTTTTAATCATCAATTGCATATAGCCTTGGACATGAGCTGAGAAAAATATTTTCTTGCTACCGTTGTCCGCAAGTCATGCAATCACGATGGCTATCGGGAGCCAACTCTATCGGTTAAAGGTGAAGGGTACTAACAGCAAAAGCTATCTTCCATCACCATCCAGCAAATTGCCTAAGCCACCGAGTAGGCTTCCTTCTTCTTTCCTTCTTCCTCTGCCATAGGAAACAATGCGTGATGCAAGCCGAGAAATCGGAAGTGTTTGCAACCAAACTTTACCGGGACCTTTGAGCACAGCAAAGAAAAATCCTTCCCCACCAAAAATGGAATTCTTGATACCACCCACAAACTGGATATCGTAATCCACTTCTTTGGTGTAAGCCACAATGCAGCCGGTATCAATGCGAAGGGTTTCACCCGGTTTCAGGGCGCGTTCAATGATGTGACCACCTGCATGGCAAAATGCCAAACCATCGCCTTCTACTTTTTGCATAATAAAACCTTCTCCGCCAAAAAGCCCTGTACCGAGTTTTCGCTGAAACTCAATGCCCACACTTACACCTTTTGCAGCGCAGAGAAATGAATCCTTCTGGCAAACAATTTTTCCACCCAACTGCTGCAAGTCAAACGGAATTATTTTTCCGGGATAAGGGGATGCAAAAGCCACTTTGGTTTTTCCCATGCTTGTGTTGGTGAAGGTGGTCATAAACAAACTTTCACCAGTGAGCAACCGTTTTCCCGCACCCACCAGTTTGTTGAAAAACCCGCCACCACCACTGGAAGAGCCATCACCGAAAATGGTTTCCATCGCTACTCCTTCGTCCATGTACATAAACGAGCCACTTTCAGCAACCACGGTTTCTTGCGGATCAAGTTCCACTTCCACGCATTGCATCTCTTCACCGAAGATGCGATAATCAATTTCATGATTTGTTCTCATTTTCTGTTTTTATGTTGATTGTTCAGTTGAACCCGCTGATTTTAAATGATACAACTTCATTAGTCCTCAATCAGGATTTCCACGTCCATTAGCTCCACAAATTCCTCAATGCGTTCGTTGATTTCATCCTGCGTGAGTTCAAGCAAACGTTGTGGCCCAAATTTCTCACACGCAAATGAAGCCATGGCTGATCCCACAATGACAGCGCGTTTCATATTATCGAAAGATGTGTTATGCGTTTTTGCCAGATAGCCAATAAAACCACCTGCAAACGTATCGCCTGCGCCAGTGGGGTCGGCCACTTCTTCCATAGGCAAAGCAGGTGAGAAAAATATGCTGCGTTCATGGAAAAGAAGGGCCCCGTGCTCTCCCTTTTTTATCACAACGTATTGCGGACCCATCTCCATAATTTTTCGTGCAGCTTTCACAAGCGAGTATTCGCGCGTTAACTGTCGTGCTTCTTCATCGTTGATGGTGAGTACATCCACTTCCTTCAACGCCAGCATGAGATTATCCCAGGCTGTGTCCATCCAAAAATTCATGGTGTCCATCACAATCAGGTGTGGGCGCTCTTCAAATTGTGCAATCACGCTCAATTGAATACGCGGGTCAAGGTTGCCAAGCATCAGGAAAGATGTTTTCTTGTAAGAGGGCGGCACCACAGGATTGAAACCAGCCAGCACATTTAGTTCAGTAACCAATGTGTCGCGCGTGTTAAAGTCGTAATGGTATTTGCCCGACCAGTAAAATGATTTCTCTCCTGGTTTGATTTCCAGTCCTTGCAGGTCAATGTTTCTGGCCTTCATTTCATCCAGTGTTGATGTTGGAAAATCGTCTCCTACCACGGAGATCAGCCCGCACTCATCCACAAAATGGGATGCAGCGAGTGTGATGTAAGTGGCAGCACCTCCAACCACTTTTTCAGATTTTGCAAACGGGGTTTCAATAGAATCGAAGGCTACAGTGCCTACAGCAACTAATTTCATTGGGGAAAATAATTTTGGACAAAGATATTGGGCGTTGCAATGGGGCGTTCTATACTTGCACCCCTTTTAAAAGGCCTCATTGATAATCGGTGTTCCAGTCCTTCAACTGCGGGGATTACTGATGTGAAGAGTTGAATTTCCTGTGATTGGCAATGGCAAACCACAAAAAATTTTCCTCAGTAGCTCAGTTGGTTAGAGCACATGACTGTTAATCATGGGGTCCCTGGTTCAAGTCCAGGCTGGGGAGCGAAGAGATCACTGCTATGGTGGTCTCTTTTTTTATTCCCCAAAGACGAGAAAATTCAGCGGATCAACCGGTACTCCATTTTGCCATAATTCAAAATGGAGATGCGGACCATCACTTTCTTCGCCCGACTCGCCAATGATGGCTATGGATTCCCCCGCGCTTACAAGTTCCCCTGTTTTCTTGAACAACACAGAGTTGTGCTGGTAAACAGAAACGAGGTTTTGAGTATGCTGAATGTGTAGAATATTTCCGCCATCGGCAGTGAAGGTGGAAAGGATCACTGTGCCATCAAGTACCGATTTTACCACAGCATCTCTGGGCGCCACCAGATCAACGCCATAATGGTTTTTCTTCGGATTGAATTTCTGTGAAATAGTTCCATCCAGTGGTTTGAAAAGAATTAAGGCGTTGGATGCTGCGGTTTGTTCCGATATTAAATCCAGGGAGTAACGATCTTCTCCCGAGATTTTTTCGCGCAATGCTTTTTCTTCATCGCCCAACGAATAATTGAGTTGAACTAAAGAAGAATCGACCTGGGCAGTATCCAGTTTCTCCGGCACAGTTCCACCGCTTAAAATTATTCTCAGGTGGTTAATGTACTTCTCCTGTGCGCGCATTTCTGTGGTAAGCGAGTCAGCCTGGAACCTGGCCACCCGTGCAGATTCCCGCAATTCGTGCCCTGTGTAGTCCTTCACTACATATTGGCGCAACGGGGTGAGTGCCACCAGCACATAAATCAAACTGCCAAACACCACCAGCAGCGCACCGAAAATGATGATGACATTCATGGGAGTCAATCGTGTGCTGAACAGCTCCTCGAACGAAGTTTCATTCAGTACAGTAAGCCGGAACTTGCTGCGCAAATGCCTGAACCACTTTCTCTTTTTTGGTTTTCTTTCCACTGTTGAATTCCCTGATTGGGGGTGACAAATCAAGTGAAAAACAATTGGGGGATGAAGCGTTGTGACACTGGCCTGCCTATTTTCGCCTGCCCGAATTTCATTGGCATAAAATAAATTCGGGAATTGCCAGTTAGAGACGGGCAAAAACAAAAAAATAAGGCATCAGTGCACTACAACTTCACAACGTATAAAATGGGAAAAGGGATAGCCATCCTGGTCATTATCGCTGTGGCTTATTCCTGCTCAACCAAAAAAGATGGCTTTGCCTATCGTGCTTACCACAATACAACGGCTCACTTTAACGGTCATTTCAATTCCAACGAAAACCTTCAGAAGGGCGTAGTAAAAATTAAGGCTACCCATCAGGACGATTATGATGAAATTCTTCCCCTCTTTATTTATGGAACTGAAGAGACAGCTAAAGGCTCCTATCCTGAGATGGAAAAAACCATTGAGAAAAGCAGCAGGGTGGTAGACAGGCACACCATCAAAGCCACGGTGATGAAGGACAGCAAGCACCCGGTACGAAACAGGTGGATAGACGAAAATTATATGCTCATTGGCCAGGCGCATTTTTACAAGAGAAACTATTTCAAGGCCGAAGAACTTTTCAACTTCGTGTATCGCAAGTATGATGAGGAAGGCACCAAACTCAATGCTGTAAGCTGGCTTGCGCGGTGCTTCATTGAGCGCGAAGAGTTTGGAAAAGCGAACAGCACACTTGCCAAGGGGGAGATATCCAAAGAGATTGATAAAGCCATTTTAGCTGACTACTATATGGTGTGGGCTGATAGTTACCTCCGCCAAAATGATTTGAAGAAAGCGGCAGAAAAACTTGAAACCGCGATTGGATATATTAAGAAAAAGAGAGATCGGGCGCGCCCTCATTTTGTACTTGCTCAGATTTACCAGCAACTCACTGAAAGCAGCAATGCGCTAACCGAGTACGAGGCCGTGATAAAAAGTAATGCCCCGTACGAAATGGAATTCTATGCCCGTATAATGAAGGCCATGGCCTTCAGCCGTACCTCGGGGAACAGCTCTGAAATAAAAAAGGAGTTGTTCAAGATGCTGAAGGACGACAAGAACATGAATTACCAGGACCAGATTTACTACGCACTTGGTGATCTTGAACTGGAAGAACAAAACCGCGACCAGGCCATCACCTATTTTGAAAAATCCCTCGAAACCAGTAAAGACAATGAGAAACAAAAGGCAAAAACTTTTCTCCGGCTGGCCGATTTACATTTCGATGAACGCGCTTATGAGGATGCACAACTGTATTACGACAGCACCTTCACCAACATAACCGAAGAACATAAACGCTACAAGGAAATTAAGGCACGGGCGGAAAGCCTCACGGAGCTTATCGGTTACCTCAACATCATTGCGCTCAACGATAGTTTGCTTTACCTCTGCTCGCTGGATGAGCAGGCATTGCTCAAGCAATTGAAGAAAGTGCAAAACCAGATCGAAGATGAAATTGCTGAGAGAAAACGCAAACAGGAAGAAGCACTGGAAGTAACAAACAACTCAGGAAACGATTCGCCCGTGGGAACTTTCTGGGCGTACAATGATGCATTGAGAAAAAAAGGCTTCGATAATTTTAAAGACTCTTGGGGCGATCGCTCACTGGAAGACAACTGGCGGAGGAGCAACAAAATTTCAGAATCGTTCAACCCCGATGATCAGGAAAATGAAAACATCACAACCGATGTGAAAGTGGAGGAAACCGATGAAGTGCCCTCCATTGAAGAACTCATGGAAACATTGCCGTGTGGCGATGAGGCATCGCTGGCGGGTCTGGGTAGTTCCACTGCCGAAGCACACTACAATGCGGGTGTTCTTTACAAGGAAAGACTGGATGACAATGAAAACGCTATCAACATCTGGGAACAATTAATTGCCAATCTAGACGATTCAGAATTTCATCCCACCACCTACTATCAACTTTTCCGCACTTACGTTTCGCGTGAACAGGAGGAAGGATATTCCAATCCCTTTTGTAACAAATGCAACAGCGCCTACTGGGGCGAACAAATTAAACAGCGATACCCCGGCAGTGAGTGGGCGCGGCTTGTGGACAATCCGGAATACCTGGACTATAAAGAATTGAAAGAAGCCGAAGAGCGCGCAGCCTACGAGCTTGTTTACCGTTCCTATGTGGAGCGCAACTACATTGGAGCTGCGGAACAATGTGATAGCATTATTAGCAGCCAACCCGATAATCATCTGGTGTGCAAGGAAAGGCTGCTTCGTGCGGTGTGTGTGGGCTACACGGACGCACTATACAGCATACGCGAAAACTATCAGCGAGAGTTGAATGAAGTAGTGCAAACCTGTCCCGGTAGCGAAGAAGCTACCCGCGCAAGCGAATTGCTTGCAGCCTTCAACGCCAATGGCCACTCGCAATTGAAAGAAGAAATAAAAGTGGATGAATCCACTGCGGAAGACAACCAGATAAAAACTGACAAAGAGCTAGAAGAATCCAGCATCTACAAACTGAACGAAACGATGGAACATTACTTCGCCATAGTGTTACCGGTGGAGAACAGCGACATCAATAAAACGAAAGCCAACATTGCAGACTTCACTGCCACGAACTATACTTCCGCAGCATTGAAAGTGACCAATAATCTATTGGACAGAGACCATCATATTGTGCTCGTGAAAACCTTCAAGACCATACCGGAGGGAATAGATTACCTCAATACATTTCGGGGCGACAACGAAATTCTGGGCGATCTGAATGCCGAGGGATTCAGCACTTTCCTGATTTCAAAAACGAATTATATAGCACTTTTCAAGGATAAAAACCTCGATGCTTACCTCGAGTGGTTTTACCTCAATTACAATCAATAGTTCAGGTAGTTTCGCGTTCCGATATCCGCAATTCGAAACCCTAGCCCGATAGCTATCGGAACGAAACCAAACCAACCAATGTTTTTAAACCCTAATAAAAATATGGCAAGACAAGTAGAAACCGCCCCCGATCTGTCCATCAACAGGATTGTAGATGGCACACAAATCGAAGGAGAAATTCGCTGCGAAAGCAACATCCGTATTGATGGCACATTCACGGGCACCATCACTACCAAAGGCCGCTTCGTGGTGGGTCCATCGGGCAAAGTGGATGGTACAGTTAACTGCCAGAATGCCGAGGTAGAAGGACTGGTAAAAGGAAAAATAACTGTGCAACAGCAACTCACCCTCAAGGGTTCCGCCAAAGTTGAAGGTGATATTTTCACTGATAAGCTGAGCATTGAACCAGGTGCCATTTTCACCGGGGCTTGCAGCATGGGAGGCAAGGTGAAAGAAATGAAAAAGGATGGATCAGGATTCGAAGGAGCAAAGGCCGGAGCGACCGCAGCAGTCGCCTCGTACTAAACCCATCTGGCGCTATTCTGCCATGGCCACGCAGATGGGCATCACCATCTTTCTGGGGGTGTGGGGCGGCCAGAAACTCGATAAGTATTTCCAAACAAAAACTCCGTGGTTCACTCTGTTGCTTTCGCTTGTCAGCGTGGGCATTGCATTATATGCAGTTATCAAGGATTTTACGAAGAAAGCTACATAGCTGATGGAGTCAGTGGCAATGCGTTTCTTTCAACGTGCCATCTGAACAATAAACCCAGCAGGAAAATCTGAAATTTATAAATCCAATACATGAGCATGTCATACCGCATTTTTATTGTCCAACTCCTCCTTGCAGCTGTTGTGCTTTATGCACTGGCAGCAGTTGCCATTTTTATAGCAAGAAGTACAATGCCCTGGATGGTGTGGCTCCTCATTCCGGTGTATGGAGCCTTTACACTTTTTCTTTATAGAATGATTGCGAAGGCCAGTGAAAAATCGCCCCATCGTTTTGTCTCTGCCGTCAATGCTTCCGTGGTTATCAAACTTATGGTTACAGCCACAATTGTTGGAATTTATATGGCCCTGAAAATGCCCCACCCCAAAGCCCTTGCTCTTGCGGCTATGGGAATCTATCTTGTTTACACTTTTGTGCTGGTGCGGGCTTTATTGCCCGTGTTGAAGGGAGGTGGAAAGAAATAATATTTCAGGGAGGAATCAACCTTCGCAGATCAGCGAAACCGTCACGCTTTGGGCGTGACAAGAAATAAGCAAAAACTAAAAGCCAATGTGGATTTTGCGTTTTTGCATTCAATTAATTCTTTCACACAAGCCTCGGCATACATCAAAACCTCATAGGTACCCAAAATTTCATCAACGACAAACATCATCAAATCCACTCATCACCCCAGTCTATATATTTCCCCCACCTTTCAACCTGTTTCGGTATGACCCTTTCAAAACTTCTCGTTGTCGCATTCGCATTTGGACTCGCATGTTTTTCTTCAGCCCAGCATCCTTTAGTCACTTCGGGTAAAGTACTACCTTCTGTTGTGGGAGAAGGGCCTGGTGTGAGGGCCGGAGGGCGAGCCGCTGCCTGTGCCCCCTCCACCGCCCTGCGCGATCTGGAATGGAACAACATTGAGGCACTCATCGAAACCGGGGGCAGCATGTGGAACGACCGCAGCACCGGCATCTCGCATTATCATGCACCAAAAGGAGGAGATCTTTCCGTGCTCTATGCAGGTGCCTTGTGGCTCGGTGGAATATCCCCCGACCAGCAACTGAAAATTGCTGCCATAACCTATCGCTATGATGGAAATGACTATTGGCCCGGCCCCCTTTCCAACGATGGCTCTGCCGAAATTCCCGAACAGGAATGCGAGAGCTGGGACAAGTTTTTTGTCAGCCTTCGGCAGGATGCACAGCGCCATCGCCAATACCACGAGTGCCTGGGCGATCCCGCTTGCGATATAACCGAACTATTTCCCGCAGGCTATGCCGTTCCATCGTATTTCTACGATTATCCTGCACACGGCAATGCAGCACATTCGCAAGACTACTACCTGGCACCGTATTACGATTTTGATGAAAGCGGTGATTACAACCCCGATGCAGGCGACTATCCATGGTACGACTTCCTCCGCGAAATAAATTGTGATGAACGAAGAAGGGAAGACCCCGTTCCTCTTTTTGGCGATCAAACTTATTACTGGATATTTAATGATAAGGGCAACGTGCACAGCGAAAGTGGCGGCCAACCTATAGGCATGGAAATAAGAGCACAGGCCTTTGCATTTTCCACCAACGATGAAATAAACAACATGACCTTTTATAATTATGTGCTCATCAACCAGGGCACTCAATCATTTCAGGACACGTACTTCGGGACATGGATTGATTGCGACATAGGCGGCCACTTGGATGATTTTGTGGGATGCGATGTGCAGCGCGGCCTCGGCTATTGCTACAACGGAAATGCTACTGATGCCCCCTCATCCCTAAGCCCCGGCTACGGTGACAATCCCCCTGCCGTGGGTGTAGATTTTTTTGAAGGCCCCTATCAGGATGATGATGAAATAGACAATCCCCTCACCACTGATATCAATCTAGCCCTTGACCAGCTCGGCATTCCTTACCCAGGCATCGGCATTGGCTATGGGGATGATGTGGTAGACAACGAGCGCTACGGGATGAGAAAATTTCTTTACCACAACAGCGGCTCAAGTGCCAACGGTGTCCCGGCATTGGCTGGCGAATTTTACAACTACCTGCGCGGATATTGGAAAAACGGACAGCGCATGGCTTACGGTGGCAACGCCCTTACGGCAGCAAGCGGTGCCGATTTAAGCATCCCTGCGGACTATATGTTTCCGGGCGATACCGATCCCTACAATTGGGGAACACTGGGCGAAGATGTAGAACCGTGGGACGAAGTGACCAGTGGCAATCCACCTGCCGACAGGCGCTTTATGCAATCTGCCGGTCCCTTTACGCTCGATCCCGGTGAGTACAACAACATCACTGTAGGAGTGGTGTATGCCCGCGCCTTCAGTGGCGATGCTTTCGAATCAGTGAAACTCGTGCAACAAGCCGATGACAAAGCCCAGGCTTTGTTTGATAATTGTTTTGAATTGATTTCCGGGCCAGATGCTCCCGATGTAACGGTGCAGGAGTTCGATAAAGAAATCATTCTTTATTTAACCAATGAAAATGGCCTGAGCAATGATTACCACGAAGAGTATTCGCTCGAAGACCCCACTATCCCTTTGCAAGATAGCGATGGCAATGAACTCACTCCCGAACAGCGTCAATACCTGTTCGAAGGCTACATTATTTATCAATTGGCCAACGAAGAAGTTTCATCAACCGATTTAAATGATGTTACTAAAGCCCGCATCGTAGCCCAGAGCGACATCCGCAATACTATTTCAAACGTAGTGAATTACAACAAGGATGAAATTACCGGAGGTATTGTCCCAAGCCTTATGGTGCAAGGGGCAGATGATGGCATCCGCCACACCTTCCGCATTTTCAACGATGAATTTGCGCAGGGCGATAATCGCCTGGTCAATCACAAAACATATTACTTCATGGCCATAGCTTATGGCCACAACCACTATGAAACATTCAACACCATTAGTGGCACCGGGCAAGACCAGGCATTTATTGCTTCCCGCAAGGCAGTGTTCGGTGCAATACCACTTATCACCGCCATACCGCACAAAGTAGATCCTGCCTCTGGCGGCACGCTGCTCAACAGTGCTTATGGCGATGGCGTGATGATCACCCGCCACGAGGGCAAAGGCAACGGACTAAACATTATGGACCTCACCCCCCAGAGCGAAGCCGATTTGCTGGCCAACGTTTACACTGAAAACCTGGAATACATGCCCGGCCGCGGCCCGGTAGATATTAAAGTGGTTGATCCACTTCTTGTACCCTCAGCCGATTTCAAATTGTTATTGGGGGAAGATGGCACCGACCTTGAAAGCGACTCATTGGACTGGACACTTTACAACCTGACCGATGGCACCCAGTTCACACCTTATCATGCCTTCCACATAGAGACCGAAGACATAATACTGGGAACAGGACTAGCCATAACCTGGGGCCAATATGAATACCTCAACGATGACCCAACGATTAATGCCAGCCACTTCACCGATTTTCTGGAAGCCAGTATTGAGTTTGCCGACCCCTCCAAACCGTGGCTCTTTGGCATCCCCGATATTGATGGCTTCTCCGAACTCAACTGGATACGTGCAGGCACAGTGGAATCCACGGCAGGCGCCCCGGCTGAAGAAACTATCTTCAATGATTACACCCAACCCGGCCCCTCCGGTGATTTGTGGATGGACCGCAACGAAGTGTATGAAAAAGTACTGGGTGGCGCCTGGTCGCCCTACGCACTGGTTGCCTATACCGATGATATCACCATCTCCACAACGGGCGAACTGGCCACTATACCCAACGCGGCACCCACGGTGAAAGCCATTTCGGGCGACCTCTCAGCCACTACCAACTCTGATTATCTCTCCGGCATCAAGGGATTGAACAACGTGGATGTAGTGTTTACTTCGGACAAAAACAAATGGACGCGCTGCCCGGTATTCGAAATGCAGGGCATACCGGAACTTACCGAAAACGGGGAGAGTGAAAAGATGAAACTGCGCCAGCGTCCATCGGTGGACAAAAACGGGAACCCCGATAATACTGGCACCACCGGCATGAGCTGGTTCCCCGGCTACACCATTGATGTGGGCACAGGCGAGAGGTTGAACATGGCCTTTGGCGAAGACTCCTGGATGGTGGGCGAAAACGGAAGAGACATGATTTGGAACCCCTCATCCCGGCTCTTTACTGACATTGGCGGGCAAGCACTTTTTGGCGGGCAACACTGGATTTATGTTTTTAAGAATAACCGGGCCGAAGAGGAAGGCGATGAGACTTTTGTTCCCGCCTACGACCAGGGACAGTTTATTTACCAGACCCTGAGCGATCCCGGACTGGGAACGGGTGCCTGGAAAAAGGTGATGAAAGCCTGCACCTGGGTAGGCTCATCGTTGCTCAATTCCAATTTTGAAATGCTTTCGGCAGAAGATGGACTGATACCCTCCGATGCGAGAATAAGATTGCGTGTGGCCAAGAAGTACGATAAATTTTCGCCTATCGGAGATTTGATTGACGATGAAACCAATGCGGAAAATCACTGGAACCCGTACTACACCTTCTCTACTAAAAATCTGGCAGCCAGCATCAACAATAGTGAAACACTCACCACGGCACTCGAGCTGATAAACGTGGTGCCTAATCCGTACTATGCATTCAGCGAATACGAGAGCAACAAGCTGGACAACCGTGTAAAAATCACCAACCTTCCGGAAGAATGTGTGGTCACTATTTACAACATCAGTGGCACCCTTATCCGCCAATACAAAAAGGCCGACCCCCTTACCTCGCTGGACTGGGATTTAAAAAACTCGAAGAATATCCCCATTGCATCGGGCGTGTATATTATCCATGTAGAAGTGCCTGGCATTGGAGAAAAAACCCTGAAATGGTTCGGGGTGATCAGGCCTACAGATTTGGATAATTTCTAACGAGAAGACGGAGGACAGGTGAC
>Ga0163147_10000804_pt1 | contig 49382 bp, 39 predicted proteins | sample OliLakLV19MP6G1_FD_148597 | JGI IMG/M metagenome (GOLD analysis project Ga0163147, IMG submission 148597) | Freshwater microbial mat bacterial communities from Lake Vanda, McMurdo Dry Valleys, Antarctica- Oligotrophic Lake LV.19.MP6.G1 | ecosystem: Environmental > Aquatic > Freshwater > Lake >... | reverse complement strand
AAGGCCACGCCTGCCCTAAATCCTTGCCCAATACCCGCCTCTACTATGGCAAACAGCAAAGGGCCGACTAAAAAACTGAGCGAAATACCAAGCAGGATTCCCTGAAGCAGCATGGTTGGGTGGTGAAAGGTGGATTGGTGACTGGTGGACTGGTGGAATGGTGATTGGTGGAATGGTGACTGGTGGATTGGTGGGTAGGTGGATTGTGTTGAAAATTGGCAGGCAAAGGTAGCAAAGCAATTTTCGGGAGTGTTCAAAAATCTGCGTCAACTACTGGTTACACCCCCAACCCCTCAACGACACTGCCCTAAAGGGGAGCAAATTCGAATAGGTGGATAATTGTTTGTTATTCATTGAGTTATGCACTCGACGGAATAAACTCCCCTATAGGGCGATGTCGTTGGCTTAAGGGTTTTAGCCACGTAGTGGCGACACCGTTTATAGAAAAATCGGGTGTGCGAACGAGCCACGTAGTGGCGGCACCCCTGACAAATCGTGCCGGGGCTACGCCCCTCCATAAAACACGCAAAATATTGTTCTATAAACGGTGTCGAGGCTACGCCCCTTTTATACACACAAACCCTTAAGTCAACGATATTGCCCTTTAGGGGTAAGGGGTGTAACCAGCAGTTGACACAGTTTTATGAACACTCCCCAATTTCCAATCCACCAGTCACCAATCCACCAATCCACCAGTCACCAATCTACCAATCACCAACCCACCAATCCACCAGTCACCAATCCACCAACCCACCAATCCACCAACCCACCAGTCACCAATCCACCAGTCACCAATCCTCCAATCCTCCAATCCTCCAATCCACCAATCACCAATCTACCAATCCACCAATCACCATCGTAGTTTTACACCATGGACTATGCCAACATCATTCAGGACATTGCCTCCGAGGTACACCCTTTGTTCGGGCAGGGGAAAGTAGCCAACTACATCCCCGAACTAGGCAAAGTGCCGCCCAAACAGTTCGGTTTTAGCCTTCAATTGAACGATGGCACATGCTATGAATTTGGAGATAGCCATACCAAGTTTTCCATCCAGAGCATTTCCAAAGTGTTCACTTTGAGCAGGGCATTTGGCCTGCTCGGAGAAGATATGTGGCAACGAGTGGGCGTGGAACCAAGCGGCAACGCTTTCAATTCCTTGATGCAATTGGAGTATGAAAAAGGCATCCCGCGAAATCCGCTCATCAATGCCGGGGCATTGGTGGTGACGGACATTTTGGTTTCAAAATTTGAAAACCCCAAAGATGAAATCCTGCGCTATTTGCGGCAATTGGCTGGCACAGAAGACATTTATTTCAATGAATCGGTGGCCGAATCTGAACGCAAAACGGGATACCGAAACTTCGCACTGGCTTATTTTCTAAAATCTTTTGGCAATCTGCACAACGACGTGGAGCAAGTGCTCGATGTGTATTTCCATCAATGTTCGGTCGAAATGACCTGTGCCGAACTTGCCCGCGCCATGCAGATTTTTTCCCAGCATGGTCTTGAACCCAACAGCGGAGAACGCCTGCTCAGCTCCAGTCAAACCAAGCGACTTAATGCTGTGATGCAGACCTGTGGCTTTTACGACGAAGCAGGCGAGTTTACTTTTGCCGTCGGGTTGCCCGGCAAAAGTGGCGTGGGCGGCGGCATCGCAGCCTTGCTTCCGGGGCAGTACAGTATTGCGGTATGGAGTCCGGAGCTCAATACGAAAGGAAATTCGGTACTGGGAATGAAGGCTTTGGAATTGTTTACTACGATGACAGGGAGCTCGGTATTTTAGTAGGGGGTTGTGTCAAAAGGTATTTCGAAATTTTTTTCATGAAATAATGTTTTGCGTTTCGGGCAATTTAATCCTATAAGGTTTTAAAAACCTTATAGGATTTCGTGAAATAAAAAATAAAATTCCGCGATAGATTTTCAATCTGAACTTTTGATCCAACCCCTAGTTGCGCGAAATTCATTTCACAAGAAATGAAGCGAAATAAATTTCGCAAGACGTGAAGCGAAATAAATTTCGCCCTACGTTTGCCAAATGGCAAAACGACTCCCCCTCAGTGCTCCCCCCCTTCAATCGCTTCTACCTGTACGCCCTCCGCTCAAGGTGTTGATTTTGTACGCTTTGGGCCAATTGGGCTGGTCACTGGCGAGTTTTTCGGTTGGTAATATGCTGGTATATTTTTACATGCCACCGGAGCAGGGCGAGCCGATGTTCCCCTCGCTCATTTACCAAGGGGCAATATTTGGTGTGCTTACGCTGATCGGGATTGTGAGTGCGGGTGGGCGAGTCTTGGACGGCATTATAGATCCATTGGTGGCAAATTGGAGTGACCGAAAAAAATCTTCCTTTGGCAAGCGCCGATGGTTCATGTTGCTGGGGGCAGTGCCGTTTGCGCTGTTTGCCACCCTGATTTTCTTTCCACCCGATACCTCAGAAAGCGCCTCTAATTTCCTTTGGCTGGCCATTGTCATCGCGCTGTACTACTTCTTTTTTGCCGTCTACGTCATCCCTTACAACGCACTCTTGGCCGAGCTCGGCCACACCCCAAAGGATCGGCTGCTCATCAGTACGCTCTTGTCTGTGGCCTGGGCGCTGGGTTTTGTTTTGGGGAACAGCGCGTATGTGCTGCAAGGTATGTTCGAACAAATAGGCCAGACACCTTTGCAATCTTTCCAAAGCACGATGGTGTTGCTCCATGCTATTGCCTTGATTTTCATGCTATTGCCCGCGATTTTCCTGAACGAGCGACGATACGCTCGCCAATTGCCTAGCGACCATAATTTGCGTCAGGCTTTGTCCGCTGTGTTTGGCAACCGCAATTTTCGCTGGTTTTTGGCCTCATTCCTGCTTTATTGGCTCGCACTCACGTTTATACAGTTGGGCGTGGGTTTTTATACCACATTATTGTTGGGCCTGGATAAAAGCATGGCGTTCACCTTTTCGCTCATGAGTTTCCTCACGAGTTTCCTGCTCTATTTCCCAATGAATTTGCTGGTGAATAAATGGGGCAAACGCCGCGCCATGTTGGGTGCTTATCTGATGTTCGGCGTCATTTTTATCGTGGTGGCTTTTGTCAAATACATACCATTGCCCAAAGAATGGCTGCTTTATGGGCTGGCCGTAGCGGCTGCTGGGCCATTGGCCATTTTTGGGATATTGCCCAATGCCATCATTGGCGACGAGGTGGAGCGCGAAGAAAGGGACAACGGGAAGCAGTTGGCGGGAATGTTTTTTGGTGTGAGTGCCTTTACGATGAAAGTGGGTATTTCGTTGGCCAATTTAATTTTCCCTTCACTCCTGCTTTTTGGCAAAAGTGCTGAAAACCCCCTCGGGGTACAATATACCGCCTTAGCCGCCCTAGTGTTTTGCCTCGCAGGATGGTGGACGTTTGGGAAATATAAGGAATGAAGCAGTGGCAGCTAACAGTAATCGTTCATACCATCTACTTGCTACTGAACCAGCTCCGCCGAGTCCACGATATACTCCGTTTCGCCTTGCCAGAAGAAAGTCCGGTAACGCTGAATGTAATGTACTCGGACAAGTTTGCCTTCCATGCTTTCCAACTGGTCAGAAATCTTCGAGTTTTTCACAGAGAATTCCCAAGCGGTCATAATGCCATTGGGAGAAAGGTTGATTGTGCCTTCGTGGGTTTTGAATAACACGCCGCGTCGCGATATTTTGAACAACTGGCCCGAACGATAACCGTCAGAGTAAGAAAGTTGGCTGTAAGTAAAGTAGCCGACGCAAACGAGGAGAAATACCCCGAATACTATCCAAAGGAAGCGACGGCCAATTTTTCTGGCGGTCTGTTTGGCCTGGCTGAGTTGGATTGACATGGTATGTTGTTTGAATGGTTTGAGGAGTTTGAAAGGTTTGAAGGGTAGAATATTTTCAATGCTGCAAATTTAATACGCTTTTTCGCAAAACCCCTCAAACGAATCAAACTTCTCAAACGAATCAAACCCCTCAAACCCCTCAAACCCTTCAAACTTCTCAAACTCCTCAAACCCCCTTCTTTTCCCCCCAAATCTGAACATGGAGACGGTCGGAATAGCGGAAGCCTTGGTTTTTGCAGATTTCGACCAACCATTTGCGACGCTGGGCGAGTATACGGGCAGAGGTTCCCTCGGGCATAAGCCATACTTTTTCGGAGGCGATGGAATAAGTTTTGAGAAGGCCCATCACCTCGTCGAGATCGATTTTTTCTGCAATCACAAATTTGAAATTGGCTTTTGGCGAAGCCGCAAAAAAGCGCAGCGCAGCGGGCTTTTCACGCAATCGGCGCGGGGTGGCACTGTTCTCCAATTTGGGCGAAACGTTGTACTGATCAATTGCCTTGTCGAAATCTGGACTGGGAGAGAGGGTGCCATTGGTTTCCACCTCAAACCTGTATTCGCCTGATTTATGCCGCAATATCTCCATAAGTGTCACGAGTGCTGGCTGTTGGAGCATGGGTTCTCCACCTGTGAGTATCACGTTTTTACAATTGAAAACTGCAATTGCATCTGCTACTGATGCTACCTTACATTCGGATATCCAATCCTTTTTATCAAATTTTTGGTAGCCTGGTTTTAAGTCGCTGTTGTGTTGGAATCGGGTGCCGACCCAGTTCCAGGTGTAGTCCGTATCGCACCATATACAATGAAGGTTGCACAGCGAAGTGCGCACGAAAACGGAGGGGGTGCCCGTGCTTTTGCCTTCGCCTTGTATGGAATGGAATATTTCGGGCTGGCCGTGTAGCCGGGCGAGTTTGAGCACGTTTGCCCGCTGTGTTTTCAGCGATGGAGTGTGTTGTTTGAGCGTAGGCAAAGCCGGTTTTTGCGGGCAAAGGTAGTGGCTGTTTGAAATCCATCGTTTGCCTTTTTAAAAGATGGATGCCAAACAGCCTCATTTCTGCGGTCGGGATTACTTATGTCTTACTGCTGCACTTTCTGAACGAGGGTGTCTCCTGTTCTGAGACACCCTCGCTGTACAGAGTCAGTCAAATCATGCGTTGAGAATATCAAGCCCGATTACTGACACCAAAGGTGTAGCAGTTAAAACCATGAGAAAACGGGTTAAAGAACTAAGGTGGAGATTAAAGCAGACTTGTGTCTGCCCGCACAAATGTAGAATTTAACCAAAGTTATTTCTTTGTTTTTTAAGGAAAATATTCTGGTTTTTTAATCTGCAACTGATTGCACGAATTGGTACTAATTTTTTCGTGCAAATTGGTGGAATCAGTGGCTCCAAAAACACTTGCTACCTTTGCCGTCAATTTTAGTGTGAAATATGCTTTACCTCCTGCTGACGGTGGCTTGCTCGGTGCTACTGGGCTTCATTTTCAAACTTTTTGCGCGTTTTGGCGTAGACGGTTTTCAGGCCATTGTGTTCAACTATGCTACCTGCTTTTGTTGCGGGTGGTTGCATTTGGGGTATTTCCCGGTGCAAGCCGAAAACTTTGGAACTTCCTGGATGCCTTATGCCTTGGTGCTGGGGCTGATTTTTGTAAGCGGATTTAATTTGGCAGCGCTTACAGTGCGGTATTTTGGCGTGACCATTGGACAGATCATGCAAAAAATGTCTATTCTGATGACCGTGCCTTTTGCCATTTTGGCCTATCAAGAATCGGCGGGTTGGATCAAAATTATTGGGATTGTGTTCGCCTTGATTTCTATTGTTTTGGTCAATTGGCCCAGTACCCCGGAACTCCGTTCCGAGGCAAAAACCTCTCCGGAACTCCGTTCCGGGGAACATACTCCCAAAAACCTGCTTTGGATTCCCTTCGCCACTTGGATTTTGGCGGGCTTATTGGAAGTGCTGCTCGTGCGCGTACAAAATGAAGGGCTGACCGACATGTCAGACCCAACGTTCATCATCACAATTTTTGGAACGGCGGGTGTGTTAGGCTTGCTCCTTGCAATCGTAGGTTGGGCGACTGGCCGACTTCAATTTTCTTGGAAAAACGTGGCGGCGGGCATCATTCTCGGCATCCCCAATTATGGTTCGATGCTTTTCATGCTCTTCGCGCTGGACAGCGGGCTGGAAGGCTCTTTTGTGTTTCCCGTAGCGAATGTCAGTATAATTGTGGTCACAACCATTGGGGCTGTCACGCTGTTTCGAGAGCAGCTTTCGAGACTTAATTGGGTAGGGGTCGCTTTGGCAGTAACCGCGATCGCGTTAATCACTTTCTAAATCATGGAATCTAAGCAAAACGAATTCCTGTTCCATCCCAAAAATGTGATGCTGTTCATCTTGCTGTTCGGCCTTGCGTTTCTGTTTTTGGCACTCACATTGGCATACGTTTACATTCGTGTCACCAATGAAGTGCCGCCTGTGCGCGTTCCAATCTTATTCGTTTTCAACACTTTAATACTTCTTGCCAGCAGTTGGACGATGGTGCGCGCCCGACGCTGTTATCTGGCCGACGACACACTTGGCTATCAGCAGAACCTCCGATTTACTATTTGGCTCTCGATTTTTTTTACCCTGATGCAGGCAGTAGCGTGGTGGTGGCTTTTTAAGCAAAACATCAACTTAGGCACCTCTACTACAACGGGTTTTTTATATGTCATTTCGTTCGTTCACTTGGTACACGTTTTGGCTGGGCTGCCTTTTCTTTTCCAATTTTACCTTGCTGCCAAAAAGAACATGGTGGACCCGGTTACGGTGCTGGTGTATTTTTCCGACCCTGAAAAACGCCTGAGCCTTCGCCTGCTCACGATTTACTGGCATTTTCTGGACGTGCTATGGATTTACCTGGTGCTGTTTTTTGCGGTGAACCAGGTGTTTTAGACGGAGGTTTTTTTTGACAGGATTTACAGGATAAACAGGATTTTTTTGTCGGCTTCGCCGACATTTCGATGCTACACATCCTGTTTGTCCTGTAAATCCTGTCAAAAACACTCAACTCATTCCTTTCGCTTGCTTAGCAACAAATACTGAACCCTCAAATTTGTCTGTACCGAATCCACGATATAATTGGAGATCAGGTAGTTCAGTCCTCGCACGCTGTCTTGGCCGACAGATGGAAGCCGCGCAAGCCATTCGTAATTGTCCACGACTGCGCTATCCAAAATTGCCTGATCGAATCCAGTGCGCTGAATTGTTGCACCGAAAAGATTTGCTTCCGAGAGGTCTGCGTTGGTAAAATGCGTTTGTCGGAGTTTGGCTCCTGCAAGATTCACGCTCCACATTTTTGCACCGTAAAAATTGGCTTGTGTAAGGTCTGCAGATTCAAGATAGGCGTTTTTCAAGTTCGTCTGTCGGAATCGGGCTTCCCGCAAATTCGCTCGAGCGAGCACCGCATCCGAGAGGTCGGCGCCGCTGAAATCGGCACGGCTAAGATCGGTTTCGTCCAGCGTCGAGCCGGAAAGGTCAGCGTGATGAAGGTTGATGCCGCTCAGGTATTCGCCAGAAAGCACCGCGTCTTTCAAGTCAGCAAAGGAAAAATCGGAGAACTGAAAAATTCGGCGCAGCGAACTGTTGTCAATCTGACTGTTCACGAGGCTTATAAGAAGATGGCCCCGCTCCGGACTGAGTTCCCTGGCCACCAGCGAATCACTTTCGAGGTATCTGTAAGGTCGCAGGCTTTTGCTGAGAGCCACTACCCGACCAATTATTTGAGGGGAAAGGTCTCGTACACCAGGCTGCCCGATGTCTGCTTTCAGTTCGCGATCCATGGCATCCAAAAGATTGCCCATCAGGAAAATAAGCGAACTGCGTCGCTCAGCTTCCTGAAGATAAGTCTGCTGATCGAGGCGGTAGTTTTGGCTTTGGAGGAGCTGATTTTGCCTGGTGAGAATTTTGTTCTGGTTAAACAAAAGCATCGTGCCAAGTAAGCCCCCGAACCCCAAAAAAAGCATTTGAAACACCAGTAAAATCCATCGCCGGAAACTCATCCAAGAGTACCAAGCGAAGATTTTTGTGAAGAGCAGGTTGAAATTTTCCTGTGCTTCTGGGAAATGCCTATGCCAAGCGTTCAGGAAAAGGTGCTGGGCATTTTCTTTCACATCTGCCAGGTCGGTATCGCTGACGCCGAAAAGGCGTTGCAGCACTTTTTCCTTGTTCTGCACCAACACAAAAGAAATTCCGGCCAAAAACACCACCAGTACCACAAAGCCAACAACGAGCGACGTGATGTGTTCTTCCAACGCGCTTGGCCCCATCAATGCAACGACCGCCCCGATAAGTACCCCTATCAAAAGTGCCACGATGGTGCGAGACCAAATATCAACCAGCTGACTTGCTTTAAGCTCGGGTCGTTCGTTGTTTTCCATCATTTTTTTCCAGATTCAATGATGATGCCCCCCTGCTCCGTGCACATGTCCGTGCTCAATCTCAGAGGGTTCTGCATCGCGCAGACCTTCCACATGGCCGGTAAAAAAGAGATCAACACCGGCCATCGGGTGGTTGAAGTCGAGTTTAACTTTATCAAGTCCCACCGAGGCTACCATGCCTTGCATGCGGTTGCCTTCTTGATCTTGGAGCGGGAGTACGTTGCCAATTTCGAGGAGACCGTCGGGGATTTTGCCTTCGTATTCGAAAATTTGCTTGGGCACCTCTTCGAGTGCGTTCGCATCATATTCGCCGTAGGCTTGAGCGGCTGGAATACCAAAAGCAAATGTGTCGCCGATAGACAGCCCTGCTAAATTGGCCTCAAAGGCAGGAATCATCATACCTACGCCGTAAATAAAGGCGAGCGGTTCGCCACCGTTGGTGGATTCTACAAGTTGTCCTTCGGCAGTGCCTTCGTTGAGGGTGTAGTGGACGGCCACCACTTTGTTTTGTCCAATAGTCATTGAAAATCAATATTTTATGTGGGTACTATCACGCTTCGGCGTGCTGTTTTATTCGTGATATTTTGGATTGGAACAACGAAAACACATCGTCCACAGCCAAAAAGTGCGCGAAGATAAGTGGTTTTTCAATGTCCAATGTCCAACAAGGAATGTCCAATGTCCAATTAAACTCGATTATTGGACATTGGACATTCCTTGTTGGACATTGGACATTCCCCGAGATTTCTACCTTTGCTGCTTAAATCGTTTACCTGCCATATCACAAAGTGCGGGGTGCAGTGAATCATTTTGACAAAATTTTCTAACCATCTAAATATCAGCCATCACATGATAATCGGTGTACCAAAAGAGATAAAAAGCAATGAAAACCGCGTAGCGCTCACTCCAGCAGGTGCCATGGAGTTCGCTCGGCGCGGCCACACCATCTTTGTACAAAGCACGGCCGGTATTGGCAGCGGCTTTGAAGACAAGGACTATTTGGACGCTGGCGCGCAGATACTCGCTACTCCTGATGAGGTGTGGGCCAAGGCCGAGATGATCATGAAAGTGAAGGAGCCGATTGCCGAGGAGTACGCCCGTTGTCGGGACAATCAATTGATTTTCACATACTTCCACTTTGCTTCCAGCGAAGAACTGACCAAAGCAATGATCGAGCGCAAGTCAATCTGCCTTGCTTATGAAACGGTGGAGACCAAAGACCGCCAGTTGCCGCTGCTCATTCCGATGTCGGAAGTAGCAGGTCGTATGGCCATTCAAGAGGGCGCGAAATATTTGGAAAAACCCGCGAAGGGTAGGGGGGTGTTACTGGGTGGAGTACCGGGTGTTCCGCCGGGAAAAGTGCTGATTCTAGGGGGTGGCATCGTGGGAACTCAGGCCGCCAAAATGGCCGCCGGTCTCGGTGCACAGGTGACGATTTTGGACGTGAACCTTACTCGTTTGCGCTACCTCAGCGACGTAATGCCGGCCAACGTGATCACTCAATATTCCAATGAGTACAACATTCGCCAACTCATCCAAACACACGACCTCATCGTTGGTGCCGTACTGTTGCCAGGGGCAAAAGCCCCCAACCTTATTACGCGTGACATGTTAAAACTCATGCGTCCCGGCACCGTGGTCGTGGACGTAGCGGTGGATCAGGGTGGTTGTATCGAGACGACCCGTCCGACAACCCATGCTGACCCTACTTATATCATTGACGACGTGGTACACTACTGTGTGGCCAATATGCCGGGCGCCGTGCCTTTCACCTCTACACTTGCGTTGACCAATGCGACACTGCCTTACGCCCTTCAATTGGCCGAAAAAGGCTGGAAAAAAGCCTGTGCCGACAATGCCGAATTGAAACTCGGACTTAACATCGTTGGTGGAAAAGTGGTGTATAAAGGAGTAGCCGACGCCTTTGGCTTGCCGCTCCAGTCGGTGGATTCGGTGATGCAGTAATGATAAAATTGGGCTATCGATTTGATTCCAGATATAGCAACTTCCCGAAAGTATTAAACTTTCGGGAAGTTCTCTTCTTGTAAGGTATTTAGTGCATGGTTCAAGTGCGTTGCGGCGTTCTTCTTTTGTTCAGCAGTCCAATGTCCAACGTCCTTGTACAAAGGTCCAACGTCTATGAAATACCTCATCCTCCTCTTCAAACTTGCTCTTTTCGCCACACTCGTGCTTGTCCGGCTGGGTGAGTGGGATGTATCGCATTATTACAGCTGGTCGAAGTATCGCGAACCGCTCGATTACTATGTGAACACACTTGCGAGCATCGCTATTTTCTTGATGTTTTTGGATTTTGTTCAGTTCGGAACCACGTGGTGGTATCGCCGTCGCCACAAAATAAAACGCGACGACAACTTCATTATAGGAGTGGGTCAGATTTACCTTTTGCTTTTGGTGGTAGGATTGATGGTGGGACTTTTGTCGCTGTTTCGGATTGATGTTCGGCAGCTGTTCACCTCTTTGTCCATTGTTTTTGCGGGTATCGCCATCCTTACTAAAGACTACATCTCGAACATGATCAACGGAATGATTATCACGTTTTCGGGCCAACTTAGCATTGGCGACAATGTGCGCATCGCTTCGCACCGGGGCAAAATCACGGACATCACGCTGCAAAACATCCATTTGCTGAACGACGATGATGACATGATTTACATTCCCAATTCCATATTGCTCATTTCCGAAGTGGTCAACTATACTAAGCGAGACATAAAGCGGACGAGCATAGAGTTTGAAATTGACCTCAAGCACTTGAAAAATGTGGAGGAGTTGGAGCAAATTCTGATCGAAACCCTAAGTCCATTCCAGGATGTGATCAAACCAGAAAGTCATTACCTGCGTGTAGCAGAAGTAAAAAAGGACTTGGTAGCGATGAAATTCCAGTACATCTTGAAAGAACCAAACAAAGACCTCGAACGCCAAATTCGTCGCCGTACCACGCGCCGCCTGGTAGAAATCATAAGTGAACGCGAAAAAATAGCGGATCAAATACCCGATTTGCCGGATTCGGTGGGGCATGCGGTGATTTAGTTCTAAACCGTAAAATTTAAAACAGGAGAACAGGAAAATGTAAAACCAAGCCTAGCTCCGAGCTTGGTTTTGAGAAGCGGTTTTAACAGAAGCGGTGAAAATGGCTACCAATTCGCCGTTTTCTTGAAGAACTTTCTCAATGAACAATAGGTCAATGTATTTCCTTTTGCGAATGATTTTATGGCAAACTTGGGTCTCGCGAAGTTCTTTCAAGACTAATTTGGCCTTGTGCAAAAAGTCGGCGTTAGACTCTGCACCTTGTACTTCTCCATACAGTAATGCGGGAGCAGTGCCCGATCGTGTTAGTTGGCTGCCAAGATGATTGGCAACCTTGGAGTTCGGGAGGCTTTCGACCACATCAATGATCATATCAGCGAAATCAACAAGGCGATCTTCTAAGTCAAATTTTTTCATGTTCAGCATTTGATTTTTTCAAAGTTAGTGGTTTCCAATTACAGTTTTACATTTTCCTGTTCTCCTGTTTTACATTTTGCGGTTTTCCCCTTTTAATTTTACATTTTCCTGTTTTCCTGTTTTACATTTTGCGGTTTAAAAATAATGAATCATCTCCAATACGAGTCCTCTCCCTATCTCCTTCAGCATGCCCACAATCCGGTGGACTGGTACGCCTGGAAACCAGAAGCATTCGAGCGTGCTCGTGCCGAACAGAAGCCTATTTTGGTCAGTATTGGTTACAGCACCTGCCACTGGTGTCACGTGATGGAGCGCGAGTCGTTTGAAAATGAGGACGTTGCGAAGTTCATGAACGAGCACTTCATCAACATCAAAGTGGACCGGGAGGAACGCCCAGATGTGGATGCGATTTATATGGAAGCTTGCCAACTGCTCACGGGTGGCGGAGGTTGGCCGCTCAATTGCTTCCTCACTCCAGATGCAAAGCCTTTTTATGCAGGCACATATTTTCCTCCGCGTCCCATGCACAACCGCCCAGCATGGTTGCAACTTCTGGAGCATCTGGCCAATATTTGGGAAACAAAACGAGATACTGCGACCGACCAAGCCGAACGCTTGCTCGCAAATATTCAGCGCAACGATGGAATCTTTATCAGCTCCCAAGCGCTACAGGATTCCAGGAGTCCAGCACCCTCCCTTCCGAACGCGCAAGCCATATTTGCAAAGATGCGCGCTCAATTCGACCATGCTGAAGGCGGATTTGGCGGCGCACCAAAGTTTCCGTCCACCATGGCATTGCAGTGGCTGTTGAACTGGCACTTCTTTTCAGGGAACCCAGAAGCCCTCCAGCACGCGCTTTTTTCGCTCGATAAAATGGCACGTGGCGGCATTTATGACCAAATCGGAGGCGGATTTGCCCGCTACGCCACGGACCGTGAATGGCTCGTGCCGCACTTTGAAAAAATGCTTTACGACAATGCTTTGCTCGTGAGTGTCCTTTCAGAGGCATATAAAATAACCGTCCACCATCCACCGTCCACCGTCATCCATCCACCGTCCACCGTCATCCAACAAACCCTTTCCTACATTGCCCGAGAGATGACTAGCCCAGAGGGTGGTTTTTATTCGGCGCAGGATGCCGATTCAGAAGGTGTGGAGGGGAAGTTTTTCGTGTGGGACAAATCTGAAATTGAAGCAATACTTGGGGAAGATGCCGGGCTTTTTTGCGAATTTTATGGAGTGACCGAAGCAGGAAACTGGGAAGGAAAAAATATTCTTTGGCGACCATATACCTGCCATGCATTTGCGGCAGACCATAATATAAAGGTAGAAGTGCTCCAACAACGGCTAAATTTCTGTGCGGAAAAACTTCTGGCGAGACGCTCCCAACGGATCTGGCCTGGTTTGGACGACAAAATTCTGCTGGGTTGGAATTCGCTCATGACCTCGGCCTACACGGCAGCGTTCACGGCACTTGGTCACGAAGAGTACCGGCAGGCCGCTGTTCGCAATATTGATTTTCTGCTGAAAAATTTTCAAAGTGGCCAACCGTCAACAGCCAACGACCAACAGCCAATAGTCAAGAGCCAACAAAGTTGGAGGCACAGCGCTGCCCAGCCATTCGCATTCCTTGACGACTATGCCTACCTTATAGCAGCACTAGTGGATGTTTACCAGATCACATTTGAAACACGATACTTGCAACTTGCCGGGGATTGCACAGACTATGTTTTTGGTCATTTCCACGACCCTGAATCGAACATGTTCTTTTTCACAGACATAAATCAAACAGACATTCTTTTCCGAAAAAAAGACCTTTACGACAACGCTACACCATCGGGGAACAGCACTATGGTGCACAACCTTCAACGCTTGGGCATCCTGCTCGACCGCCCTGACTGGCGCGAAGCCGGCTCAAAGATGCTCGCTGCCATGCACGAAACAGTAGAGAAATATCCCCTCTCGTTTGAGCGTTGGGCTACTGCTATGTTAAACGAAGCCTATCCAATCCACGAAATTGCTATTATTGGCGAAAACGCTTTTGAAAAAGCCCTCGAAATCCAGCGCGGATTTTTGCCAAACAAAGTAATCGCCGCCAGCATTGAGCCCAATGACACGCTACCGCTCTTGGAAGGCAAGCCAGGAGCAGCCGATGCTTTGGTCTACGTTTGCCGTGATTTTGCTTGTCAAAGACCCGTTTCGACCCTCGAAGAATTTTGGGAATTGGTAAATCCATGACAAGCCCTTACTTTCACCATCCCAAAGGGCTGACAACCGTAATGAACATGAAATACTACTACACACTTATTATATATGTGTGCAGCATCGGCTGGCTTGCTGCCCAGCAAGTGCCACAATTCAGCTTATACGCCTTAAACCCGTACGCACACAATCCGGCTTTTGCTGGTCTTGAAAACACACTCGTCGCTACAGGAGTTTACCGCCAACAATGGTCCGGACTAGTTGGTGCGCCAGCTACGCAGCACATCAATGCTCACCTGCCAATCTATGCCATCAGTAGTGGCGTTGGCATGCGCGTCGAAAACGATGTGATCGGGGCGCACAATACCACGCAAGCAGTCTTGAGTTACAGTTATCAGATGGAGTTGAGCCGGAGCGTACTCCTGTCTTTCGGCTTGAGCGCGGGCTGGCTTCAGTACAGTCTAGATGGTACAAAGCTCCGCGCACCGGAAGGTACTTACGCTGAGCCAAGTTTTTCACACAACGAATCGGTATTGCCCATTGGCAAAGTGGGTGCTGGCGCTCCGATTTTTGAAGCAGGTGCATTTTTACAATCTAAAAAATGGGAGATAGGGGTGTCAGCACAGCCGGTTTTTGCCACCAAACTGAAAGAAAAAGGAAACGGGGCATTTGGCTTGCAACCGGTGCAGCACTACTTTATGTACACGGCCTACACACTTCGTTTGGGCGAGAACCTGAGCTTGAAGCCATCCGGTTTAGTTAAAAGTGACTTGAAGGAGACACAAATAGAAGTTTCGGCGATGGCTCGGTGGCGTGAAAATACATTTGCCGGCCTTTCCATGAGAGGCTTCGGAAATACCTCCCAAGATGCCGCTGTGTTGTTCATAGGGTTCAAACTTAACGAAAAAACTACACTGGCTTACGCTTTCGATATCCCGCTTTCGTCCCTAAGTGCAGCCCATCGGGGTAGCCATGAACTTTTGATCCAATATAGTCTCAACAAGCCTATTGGGGTGGGTAAGCTGCCACCAGTAATTTACAACCCACGTTTCTTTTGAAAAAAAACAACATTTCAGACATCAAATTTGACAAAAAGCCGACATTTGAGCCTCCTTAATTAAAACCTTAAAAAAACTGCTACTGAATACAATGAAAAGTTAAAACGGCGTTTGTCAACGTCTTCACCAGAGCGCGCGTTCCAAGGCCAACCAAATTTTATTCAGAAAAGTTTTCGAAAATAATATAATCCTCTGTCTACCTTTACGGGCACATTTTCCAAACCGAACATATTTAAGTAGGAAAACACGGGTGTTTAACATGAAAAAACTACAGCATTCATTTCTTCTGCTGCTATTTCTTGCAGCACTGGCCGCTTCTTGCGGCCGCAGTGAAGGTGGTCAACTAGTTGGAGTGGCCAACCGTCCAAAATGGAAAGGGATTAACCCATACGGTATGGTTTATGTCCCCTCCGGTTCACTTACCATCGGTTCTGGCGATGAAGACATCAGCCGTTCGTTGGTTTCTCAACCCAAGACGATCTCGATCCAGGGATTCTTCATGGACGACACGGAAATCACCAACAATGAATATCGCCAATTTGTTGATTGGGTGGTAGACTCGCTCGCTCTTCGGAAACTCGACCTTGTGTTGGAAGAGTCTGAGAATGACCAGTCGCCCCCGCAACCCAGCCTCGATTGGGAAGCACGTGGTGACATTGATTGGCAGGCCGACAATGAAGAAGGTGGCGAGGGAGCCCTCGAAGACCTTTATTATCAAGGCAACGAACGCTTTGCAGGCCGCAAAGAGTTTGATGTATCCAAACTCGTTTTTGAATTCCAGTGGTACGACTGGCAGGGCGCTGCACATGCACCAGCTGGTAAAGATGTCAACCGTACCAGTTTTATCCGCCGTGAATCGGTTAAAATTTATCCGGATACCCTCACGTGGATTCGTGACTACTCGTACTCTTACAACGAGCCGATGTCGCGCAACTACTTTTGGCATCCTGCCTTCGACGACTATCCAGTGGTTGGCGTTGACTGGAAAATGGCAAAAGCCTTTTGTTACTGGCGCACCAAAATCTGGAACATGGCCGGAGAAACGGAGGAAATGTCAGAAGATTTCCGCCTCCCAACCGAGCACGAGTGGGAATATGCCGCTCGCGGTGGCCGTGAGGAAGCACCATACCCTTGGGGTGCATATTACACCCGCAATGCTAAAGGTTGCCTCTTGGCAAACTTCAAGCCCGGGCGTGGCGTATACCCCGAAGATGGGGGCCTCTATACGGTAAAGGCTGACGGATACTATCCGAACGATTACGGCCTATACTGTATGTCGGGCAACGTGGCCGAATGGACGGAATCTGCATATTTTGAGAATTCCTACTCCTTTATCCACGACTTGAACCCCGACGTTCGCTATGACGCAAAAGACGACGACCCAAAAACTGCCAAGCGCAAAGTGATTCGTGGCGGTTCTTGGAAAGACGTAGCCTACTTCCTCCAAACACCAAACCGCACCTACGAATATCAAGACACTACGAAGTGCTATATAGGCTTCCGTTGTGTGCTTACATTCCTTGGTCGTTCTATCAATGACTTCTAAATCAAGAGGTTGCGAAGGGCAAAAAGCAAGAAAAATCTGTTAATATATAATTAAAAAACAGTTCTTGCGTTTTGCCCTTCGTTTTTTGAATCCTCTTTTCTTCGCTTTGCCCATTGGCAAATCATTCCAAAAATTCGGCAGAAAAATCATTAAGCATCTTCGTTGGTTTGCCAATGGTGGACAAATGTGGAGGCCAGCCTTCAATTTGTCTGGTGTTTTCAGCCATTAAGTTCTTTTTTGATTTCTATTTTTGCCCCGCCTTTGAATAACCTTCTGAAACAGTACAGTCAAAAATCATTCAGTAACTGCTAAAACATTCAAGAACAATGAGTTCATTCGTTAAATCAAAAGGGTTTAAGTACGTTAAAAACCTCGCAATTGGTGTAGGTGCAGCATTCGTGCTTGCAGGTGCACTCTTCAAACTCGAATCGTGGGAGGGTGCCTCCCTAATGCTTATCATTGGTATGAGCATTGAAGTGGGTATCTTCCTTATGCTGGGTATCATCCCGCCGGAGCCAGATTACTACTGGCACAAATTGTACCCCGGCCTTGATGATTACGATGCGCGCCTTCAGCCTTTGACTGCTGGTCCGGCTGCCGACATGGGAACTCCCTTGCACGGTGACGTGATTGAGCGCCAATTGGGCGGAATGCTCACGGAAATGCAATCTATGTCTAAAAGCATGGGTGCCCTCAAATCACTGCAAGAAGTAGATTTCTCAGGCACTTCGGATCAGATCAAGTCCATGAGCAATTTCTACACCAAAATGAACGAAGCTATGTCCGACATGGCTAAGTCTGCCGAAGACGTGAAAGCGTACAAAGATCAGTTGGGTGCGCTCAACAAGAACCTTGGCTCGCTTAACACTGTATACGGTAACATGCTTTCTGCTATGGCCAACATCGGTCGTCAGTAAGCCGAAGTAATTTGGTAACATCCTTTCTGTTTCACAATCAAAAACTTAAAGACTTATGTCAATACCAAAGGAGCCGCGGCAACTGATGATCAACCTAATGTATCTGGTGTTGACCGCGCTGCTGGCACTTAACGTGTCAGCCGAGGTAATGAATGCTTTTTTCTCTTTGGACACGGGCTTGAAAAACAGCCGCGATATTGTTGAGAAAAACAATGGCTCTCTGACTGCAGCCATTGAAAAAGCAGCTGTGGACTATCCCAGTCCTCAAGGGGAAGATTACAAGAATCGGGCAATTAAATCCAACCAAGTTGTCAATGATTTCGTGACCTATATTCAAGGTATTCGGGACAGCCTTTATGCAAAGGCAGGTGGCGACAACCCAAAGGTTCCTGGTCAACCTAAAGACATCCGTAACAAAGACATCACTACCAGGATGTTTGTGAACGAAGGCTTGGGCAAGAAAATAGAAGAGAAAATTATGGCGCTTCGTGCCGAATTAACAGGTATTGTGGACGAAGACCCCATAACTGTCGCTTCTTTGCCTTTGAATGTCGAGGCCTTGCCTCCTGGCACGAAAGCCAAAAACTGGTCGGAATTCAAATTCAAGCAAATGCCTGTTGCTGCGGTTTTCCCACTGTTGGGCAAAATTCAAAGCGATGCTAAAAACTCTTCTACTGCTGTTTTGAACTACTGTGCTACCAAAGTTCAAGGCACGGATTTAAAGTTTGACAAGTTTATTCCAGGTGTTGCACCAAAGAAGAACTATGTCATTCTGGGTGAAGAATTTGAAGCAGAGGTTTTCTTGAGCGCATTTAGTTCTAAGACCGACAACGTTAGCATTAACGTGAATGGCAATAATGTTTCGCTTAAAGATGGAATTGGCACCTATAAAACTAAGCCTAGTAATGTAGGCGAGCAGAAATATAACGTGACGATTAACATCCGGAACCCAACTACTGGAACAACCGAAACCGTTAAGAAGGAATTCTCGTACGAGGTAGGCCAGCGTTCCATAGCCGTTCAGTTGGATAAAATGAACGTATTTTACATTGGTGTTGAAAACCCCATTTCCGTTTCGGCTGCGGGCGTTTCTTCCAACGATGTTAAGGTGTCGGCTTCAGGTGTAAACGTTGCCAATAAAGGCGGCGGCCATCATATAATTACGGGTACTACGCCCGGAGAAGCAGTGCTTACCGTGTCTGCACCCGGCGTTTCGCAGCGGTTTACCTACCGTGTAAAGCGTATTCCTGACCCTACCCCTTTGCTTGGTGCCAAGCACCGCAGCAAAGCGATGGCAAATGGCGAGTTCAGAGCTCAAGGCGGTATTGCTACCGTTCTGGAAAACTTTGACTTTGACGCAAAATGCGATGTAGCTGGCTTCGAGGTTACCTGGCTACCTAAGCGTCAAGACCCAATTTCAAAGCAAAATTCCGGCGCACGCTGGAATGGCGACGTGCAAGAATGGATTAGCAAAGCCAAACCGGGCGATGCATACTTCTTTGACGATATCAAATGCAAATGCCCTGGTGATGCCGCAGCGCGTAACCTTGGTGGTCTCGCATTCAAAATTCGTTAATTGCCAAGTTTAGAAGGGTTTAGAGGGTTTAAATGATTTAGTCTTTGGGATTTGTTTCTCTTTACTAAACCATTCAAACCTTCTAAACCTTTCTAAACTTCCTTTTACAAAACATACTATTTTTAACTGTAATCAAACCCATCGCGAGTCATGCAAATATTTATGAAACTGACTTGCCTTTGCTTCCTCCTCCTGCTTGGCGGGACGACGACGCTGTTGGCACAGGATCCTGAAGAAATCGAAACCACTGGCACTGAAGAGGAAGCACCGCTGGTGGAAGACCCAGCCGATGCCCCAATTGACGAAGTGGTGAAAAAGGAAATCGTGGGAGAGCGCAGGATTTTGAAATACCCACTCCTCCGCGAAAGCGACGTTTTCTGGGAAAAACGCATCTGGCGTATCATTGACGTGCGTGAGAAAATGAATCTCCCGTTCGCCTACCCAGAAGACCCGTTCTTCAAAATCCTTTCGGATGCTGCCACCAAAGGCGATTTGCCGGTATACAGCACCGATGAGGATGGCGCGAAGTTCAAAAAGCGCCTCAGCACCGATGATGTGCTTTCGATGCTCTCGAAAGCCGACACGGTGGTGACCTTTGACCCTGAGACTTACGAAGAGAAAGTGCAAATCGTACGCAACGACATCAACTGGGAAGACGTGAAGCGATTCCGTCTCAAAGAGGTGTGGTTCTTCGATAAGCAGGCTTCTATTCTGCGTGTTCGTATCCTCGGCATCGCTCCGATGATTGACGTTCGCGACAACGAGGGCAACTTCCGCTTCGAGAAGCCCATGTTTTGGGTCTATTACCCACACGCACGCGAAATGTTCGCAAAGCATAACTACTTTGCGCTTGGCGGAAACACCAGTGCCCAACTCACTTGGGACGATGTGTTTGAAAAACGCCTTTTCGCCTCGTACATCTACAAAGAGTCAAACGTGTACGATCGTAAAATTGACGAGTACCTCCAAGGGGTAGACTTGCTCATGGAATCAGAGAAAATCAAGAACGAGATTTTCAACTGGGAACATGACCTCTGGCAATACTAATTCTCCCCTTAGGGTTTTGATATAGCAAAACGGGTTTCGATGCATCACATCGAAACCCGTTTTTGTTTATCCTTTCTTTAAGAATTTCGTGCTACTCGATCACCAATCGCTTCAACGCGAACCGTTTGTCAGGATGTAAAACCTGCACAAGGTAGATCCCTTTCGGAAGGCTGTTGAGATGCATAAATTGCTGGTTTACAATATTTTGCTGCTGAAAAACTATTTTTCCCAACAGGTCAAATACCAAGAGACCAGCATTGTTTCCCAATTCAGGCAATTGTATGCTGAAGCCTTCGCCAGATGAAGGATTTGGATATATGGACCACTGTTCAAACAAACTTGCAGCTTCGTCAATTCCGACCGTCGCGCATGTCAGCGATTCAAGCAATGTCGTGGCATTCACCCAAAAAGTGTCAATATAAGGCTGCCATTGGGCCTGGTCGTAAAGGTCAGTATGGCCCGCACCGGGTACTGTGAGGAGATTGTTCCATAGCCCAACCGTCTCTGCTTGGGCGTGGACGAGGCTGCTGCCTTCGAGAAATGCGATGTTGGCTGCAAGCCCAAAGGTATAAGGCACGGTAGCGTCAGCAGTGCCGTGAATGCTGACCAGTGGTGATTCGGTGCTGTCAATCCAAAAACTGCGATAAAGCCCCCCCGACATATTCACGACGGCTTTTGATTTGGAAGGGTAGGTTTTGTTGGAGGCTGTTCCGCTAATGCCCTCAAGACCGCCGTTGGTGGTGATGAGCGTTTGAAGGAAGCTTGGCACCTGGTCATCCGCATCCAAAAAAGCGGTGTGTAATGCTGTGACAGCGCCTGCCGAATAGCCGCCGATGAAAATGTTGTTAGCATCAGCGCGGAACAAGTTGGTGGTGGCGGCGTCTTCGCGGAAATAGCGCACTGCCGCTTTCATGTCGCCTGTTGCTTTTATTGCAGTATCAAAAATTTTGGTGGAGTCGGGTATTCCCAAAATGAGAAAGGGAAAAAGGCGGTATTGGATGGACACCGCCACATAACCTTTTTTGGCAAGTAGCTCGCACCAACGCTGCATCATGTTTTTGTCGCCGAGGATGAAACTTCCTCCGTGCGCCAGTATCACCACCGGGCGGGCAGAGAGGTTGTCGCCCATAGGCTCGTACACATCCATGGAAAGATTGATGTTTTGACCAAGGTGGCTGACCGTGGGAGCATACACAACAGTGGATTTTTTTACAGTCGGGAACACATTATCCAGGTAGCGAGAACCGTCGCAGCCAGGGTTTTGTGCAGGAAGTAAAGCGGTACAAAAAGTCGAAAAGACGAGTGGTATAAGTAGCGTTTTTTTCATGGTTAAGACATGTTCAGGTTACAGAAAAAAAAATAGAGGGGTGAAGTTACAAATATGATTCTTTTGGAATCAAACATCTGCAAATTCACTCCTCTATGGTGGATCTTTCAAGAAGAGATAATTGCCTTGGGGATCAGGCCATCTCTTTCTCTGATGCGAACGTTGCAGCCACAAATTCTCGGTTCATACGAGCGATGTTATTGACCGATATTTCCTTGGGGCATTCGGCTTCGCAGGCTTGTACGTTGGAGCATTTGCCAAAACCTTCTTTGTCCATTTGTGCCACCATGCTCAACACACGTTGTTGGCGTTCTACCCGGCCTTGCGGCAGCAGAGCCAGGTGGCTTATTTTGGCAGAAGTGAAGAGCATGGCGGAGGCATTAGGGCAGGCCGCAACACAAGCTCCACAACCAATGCAGGCCGCAGCGTCAAAAGCATGAGAAGATTGTTCTTTTTCAACGGGGATGGAATTGGCATCCTGTGCCTGGCCAGTGTTAACGCTCACATAGCCGCCGGCCTGGATAATCCGGTCGAATGATGAGCGGTCTACTACTAGGTCTTTAATGACCGGAAACGCCTGAGCGCGGAATGGCTCTATCACAATGGTATCACCTTCGTGGTAGTGTCGCATGTGTACTTGGCAGGTAGTAGTGCCTTTCATGGGGCCGTGCGGACGACCGTCAATAACGAGCGAGCAGGTGCCGCAAATGCCTTCACGGCAATCATGCTCGAATGCTACGGGCTCTTCGCGCCGAGCCACAAGTTGTTCGTTGAGCACGTCGAGCATTTCGAGGAATGACATATCGGGGTTCACATCGGGGAGTTCGTAGTGGACGAATTCGCCTTTGTAATGGCCACCTTGCCGCCAGATTTTAAGTTTGAGTTTCATCTATATTGTTGTATTTGCCTATCCCGACTTGACGGGTTTGATTCGTGTATTTGTCTATATGGAGGGCTTAAATTTCCAGCCCTGCGAACAGGGTTATCGTGTTGAATTTCAATGGAGAACCTTTGCCAAAGCCCAAAAGGCCAAAGTCGTCACGAATACCCAAAAGAATCCGACTTCTGCCTTCTTCTCCGAGTCGAACGCCAAAACCGCAACTTGGACCTAGGTAGGTTCTTTGGATAAGTTTGGTGGAATTCATCACAGAGCCATTATCTTGAAATTCCTGGTGCAACAAGTAATTCCCAAAAATTCCAGCCTCAAAATACCAGTGTTTCTTTTTGTCCAACTGCCACACGAAAGGCATTCCTCGCAAAGTAAGGTATTCAAAGGTTTCTTTCTGTGTTTCGTTTTTGCGTTTGAACGATCCGAATGCCGCCCCCAAGGACCACGCATTGCCTTTTGAATTGGTAAACCAATAACCCAATCCGATAGCAAAACCTGGCGTAGCCTTTAGCCCTTCGCCCCCTTCACCAAGTGTGCCGATAGGCATTCCCAAAAAGATATGAGCCGAGCGTTCCTGTGCTACAATACTTGAGGCTAAAAGGCAAAATAGGAGGACTAATCGGGTCATTTTTCAATTGTTTCAATCGCTGAGCAGTTGTCAATCAGCAAATTGCCGTTGGTTTGCTCGAATCCTGGTGCATAGTAGGCCATCAAATCCAACTCATCAAAATCAGCCAGTGTTGGCTTCAACACAAACTCATAACGCACCCATTTGGAATGGCTCACAGGTTGGCTATCGGCCAGCAGTTCTTCTTCTTTGGTTTTGGTGTTAAAGCCCCAAATTTTCAAAACGGTGGGATTATTGAATCTTTTAAGTTCAGAAGTTTCAGCAGTAGGTGACTGAAGTGTGTTTGACCTGGAAAGAAAAAGACTAAAGGAGTATGAAGAATCTTTCTGCAAAACCCTGTCTAGTTTTTGACCTACCCCTTCCCAAGTGTTGTTTTCCCGAACTACCAGCCCCACATAAGCGTCGCCATCTTGTGCAGGTATGATTACCTGAAAAAAACCTGGTTGAATGTCTGGTGGGGTTTGATCTGCGGCGCCCAAATTTACCCAGCCCGTGGGCACTTTGTTTGGGCTGGGTTCGTCAGCCTCAAAACTTGGGTTTTTGAGCTCAATAGGCTTTTGTCCCCACATATCCCCAAAAGGAAAACAGATTAGGAGAACGAGGAGTGTGAAATGGGTCTTCATGGCAAAAATAATCTTAACCTCATCAACATGAAACTATTCTACGTCAATGGTCTTTACTTTTTCTGCATTGTCGTAAATGAACGTGATCCCTATGGCATACTCATCACCGAAAGTCGGGTTCGAACTAGTTGGGTCGCCATACGCGGCTTTTACTTCGGTTTTGCTGCTGCCAATGCCAATGTTTTTCACAGTTTTCCCGTCAAAAGGAGCAGATAATCTAATCCGGGCAATTTTCATTTGTGGATCGAAAGTGGCGTTGGTGGTCGGTTCGCAATACACTGTTGCTCCTTTGGAGGTGTAGACGATGTAGTGCGTATAAACCCCGTTAGCAGACGATTTAGTGGGTAAAGGCGTGCCAAAAAAGTCAATCGCTATTTGCACTGCATCGCCGATTCTCACCTCTTTAATCCCTTCTCCAGGCAAGATTGCATGCGTAGCTAACGTTGGGTCTGGTGTTGTGGCTTCGTCTTTTTTGCATCCGACGAAGGCAAGTGTAGCCATTAAAAGGCTGATTGCTACTTGTTTAAGTGTCATTGTTGAAAAAGTTTAAAATGATTAAAATGATTACTCGGTTTTACACTGTTATTTGACGTTGCTATGATTATTCATAGCTCCTTTGTGCAACTTTCACCTCCTCGTACTCCAATTTTTCCTTGTGCAGTGCTGCTTTTGTGTCCTCGCCCTTCCATTCCCAAGCTGCCACGTACATAAAATTCTTGTCGTCGCGCTGAGCCTCCCCTTTTTCGGTTTGGTGTTCTTCACGGAAATGGCCGCCACAACTTTCTTCACGGGTCAGCGCGTCTTGGCACATCAGTTCGCCCAGCTCAATTAAATCCGCCACACGCCAAGCCTTCTCTAGTTCAGGGTTGAAATCATCTGTGCGGCCTGGCACGAAAAGGTCGCTCCAAAATTCCTTGCGAAGGCTTTGTATATCGCATATGGCCTGTTTCAGCCCCGTTGCATTGCGCGCCATTCCACACTTGTCCCACATGATATGACCGAGGCGACGGTGGAAGCTCTCGGCGCTTTGCTTCCCGTCGATCTTCATCAGTTGCTCGATACGATCATTTACCTGCCGTTCAACATGGTCAAACTCAGGTTGATCGGTCGAGATTGTTCCAGTGCTGATTTCTTTTGAAAGATAAGAGCCGATGGTATAAGGAAGCACAAAATAGCCGTCGGCCAAACCCTGCATCAAGGCCGAGGCGCCGAGGCGATTGGCGCCGTGGTCGCTGAAATTGGCTTCGCCGCAGGCGTACAGACCTGGTATTGTGGTCATCAATTCGTAGTCTACCCACAGACCGCCCATTGTGTAGTGTACGGCAGGGTAGATGCGCATTGGTGTCTCGTATGGATTATCGCCAGTGATTTTTTGGTACATCTCGAAGAGGTTGCCATAGGCAGCTTCCACGGCTGCTTTGCCTTTTCGCTTAATGGCATCGGCAAAATCGAGGTACACAGCGAGGCCACTTTTGCCCACACCTAGACCTTCGTCGCAAGCGATCTTGGCAGCGCGGCTGGCTATGTCTCTTGGCACGAGGTTGCCGAATGCAGGGTAACGGCGTTCAAGGTAGTAATCGCGGTCAGCTTCTGCGATTTGTCGAGGATCGGTCAAGCGGTCTTTAGCCGATTTTGGCACCCATACACGTCCATCGTTGCGCAATGATTCGGACATCAGGGTCAGTTTCGACTGGTATTCTCCAGAAACTGGAATACAGGTCGGGTGGATTTGGGTGTAGCAGGGGTTGCCAAAAAACGCTCCACGGCGGTGTGCACGCCAGGCTGCTGTCGTGTTGCACATCATGGCGTTGGTGCTCAGGTAGAACACGTTGCCGTAGCCGCCGGAGCAAATCACTACTGCGTGTGCGGAGTAGCGTTCCACTTTGCCCGTCAATAAATTGCGCACGATGATTCCCCGGCATTTGCCGTCAATAGTCACTACATCGAGCATTTCATGCCTGTTGTAAAGTTTCACGGTTCCAAGTGCTACTTGGCGGCTCAGGGCTTGGTATGCCCCGATGAGGAGTTGTTGGCCGGTCTGTCCTCGAGCATAAAAGGTGCGCGATACCTGTGTGCCACCAAAGGAGCGGTTGTCCAAAAGTCCGCCGTATTCGCGGGCGAAGGGCACTCCCTGTGCTACGCATTGGTCAATGATGCCCGAGCTTACCTCGGCCAAACGGTGCACATTGGCTTCACGGGAGCGGAAGTCGCCACCTTTGATTGTATCATAAAAAAGGCGGTAAACCGAGTCGCCGTCGTTGCGGTAGTTTTTGGCGGCGTTGATGCCGCCTTGAGCCGCGATGGAGTGAGCACGTCGTGGGCTGTCGTGGAAAGTGAATGCTTTCACGTTGTACCCCAATTCTCCAAGGGAAGCAGCGGCAGATGCGCCTGCCAAGCCTGTTCCGACCACGATCACGTCAATCTTACGTTTATTATTAGGCGCCACGAGGGCCACGTGTCCTTTGTATTCCTCCCATTTTTCCGACATTTTGCCGGCGGGGACTTTTGAATCGAGTATTGAGCCAGAGGCCATAATCTTGTTGATTTTTTACCCGCCGAAGCCCTTCAGGGCGAAGGCGGGGTGAATTGTGGATGGGTCATTTGCGGCAACTTACAAGGTTCCCAAAACCTTATAGGTTTAATCCTTCGTCAATCCTTTGAAAAATAAGACAAAATCGGGATCAATGCAAAACCCAAGGAGATACCAATGCTATATACATACCCAATGCCCTTGATAATCGGCGTGTATTTGTGGTGCGCAAGCCCCAAGGTTTGGAATGAGGACCAGAACCCATGCCAAAGGTGGAATCCGACAACAACCATACATATGACATAAAAAATAACATAGTATATGTTCTGGAATGCTTCCGCCACAGGCAGGTAAAGATTTTGAACCGGGTGGTCGTAGGCTGCTACTTCAGCAGGAGGCAAAACGCCCATTTTCATTTGAAGCCAAAACTGCCAAAGGTGCAAGATCAAAAAGATAAAAATTACGATCCCCAGCCAAGCCATGTTACGTGCCGAACGCTCTGAACCGCGTGTGTGGCCCACTGCATATCGCTCTGAGCCGCGGGAAGCACGGTTGGATAACCACAGCCTCAGTCCTTGCACCGTATGGAGCAAGATGAAAGCATAGAGCGAGTATGAAATGATCATGATGAGCGGATTGTGGGTCATAAAAAAGGCGTAGGTATTGAAGGCCTCGCCGCCATCGTCCTTGAGCAATTGTAAATTGCCCAATAGGTGAACGATCAAAAATAACATGAGGAAAATTCCCGTCAAAGACATGATGACCTTTTGGCCGATGGACGAGGAAAAGAATTTAGAGAGCCAACTCATTCGCTAAGTGATGAAGTGATGAAGTAGAGTGATGAAGTGATGATGATGTGAGTAGTTTGTCGGAACAAAACTACCGCTAGTTGTGAGGAGCATAAATTTTCAGTTGAAAATTCGTGCAAATATTGCCAAATTTAGAAGGGATAAAAATTCGTAGCAGCGTATTTGAGAAAATGGCTAACATTGCACGTTCAATTTAAGCCTTGAACAATCCATGATTCTCTTTTTTTTGAGTCTTGCATCTTCAAAATAGCATAACCAAACTGTTCTTTCTATGAAGAAATTATTAACCTTCCTTTGCTTAGTTTTTGCCCTATTGCTGGTTCAAAACGACTCGCTTGCCCAACCCAACCAATCCATTGCTTTTCGAACGCTGTGGAACAACTACATCAACCCGTCACCCGCCTGGGAAGATTGGGAAAATGTGTTTGACGATGCCATAGATCGTGGCGTGGAGATTTCCTATGGCCGCCGTCTTCATAAAGGCACCTGGATTATGATACCCGCTAAGCTCGGAACGGCCAAGTACCCCAAAGCCTCTCGCAATGGCCTGATTGCTAACCTTGACCTCCTCATCCACAACAACCTTTGTAGCCGAAACTCCTTCCTAAATCCCAACGTTCATCTAGGTATGGGGTCTACCTGGGATTTCGGACTGGAAGAATTTGACTGGAACATCCCGGTTGGCGCGGGCATCAATCTTCGACTCATGCCCAATATTTTCCTAAACGCCCAAACGCAATACCGTTTCTCCATAGAGAACCGCCCAGGCTGGCATCATGGACTCGGACTGGTTTTGTATTTCGGGGAGACTGACCGCGATGGCGACGGGATATCTGACAAAGAAGACAAATGCCCTGACGTGCCAGGGCTTGAAACCCTAATGGGCTGCCCGGACCGCGACGGTGACGGCATTGCCGATGGAGACGACAAATGCCCTGACGTGGCTGGTCTCGCCAACCTTATGGGTTGCCCTGACCGTGATGGCGACGGTATCGCTGATGGCGATGATAAATGCCCCGACTTGAAAGGCCCAGCCGCCACAATGGGCTGCCCTGACCGTGACAGTGACGGCATCTTGGATGCAGACGATGAATGTCCTGATGTGAAAGGCATCGCTGCCATGAAAGGTTGCCCTGATACGGATGGCGATGGCATCACCGACGCAAGCGACAAATGCCCACGTGAAGCCGGCCCTGCCGCTACTATGGGTTGCCCTGACCGCGATGGAGACGGCATTACAGACAAAGATGACAAATGCCCAAGCGATAAAGGCCCTGCTGCTACCATGGGTTGCCCTGACCGCGATGGAGATGGCGTGGCGGACAAAGACGACGCTTGCCCTGATAAGCGCGGCGACTCTGCACACAAAGGCTGCCCTGATACGGATGGCGATGGCATCTTCGACGATACCGACCGTTGCCCTGAAAAGCCCGGGATTGCTGCTTTGCGCGGTTGCCCTGAAATCAAAAAAGAGGATAAGGCCAAACTTGAGCGCGCCATCAAACTGGTACAGTTTGAAACCGGCAAGGCGATTCTTTTGAAAAAATCTTACGCAGTGCTCGACGAAGTAGTAAATGTAATGAATACCTACTCTGAGTACAGCCTCAATCTCAGTGGCCATACAGACAATGTTGGCGATGACAAAATGAATCACGATCTGTCCCACCGGCGCGCCAAGGCTTGCTACGATTATCTCGTGAGCAAAGGCATTGCTGCTAACCGTATTGATTCCGCAGGTTATGGCGAAACCCAGCCTATAGCAGACAATAAAACTGCCGCTGGTCGTGAGCAAAACCGTCGTGTTATGTTTGAATTGTTGGTGAAGTAAAACCCATTGGCGCGAAATTCATTTCGGCTAAGAGTAGAATAACAACCGCCCGTCGTGCGCTCTGCGCGGCGGGCGGTTGTGTTTGGATATGTCAAAGCAATCCAGTCAACATTTTGTACAGCCATTCCAAACCAATTCCACTGATAAGAAACCGCTCTTTTTTGTGGCCGGTCAGTTGCTGCGTCCAATCGGTGAAGCCCCCATCCGCGATTTCAACTGAGAGATTACATCAATAGATAACGATGCACAACCGTACCACAAATTCCTCCCAGAATCGGGGCAATGACGGGAATCCAGGCGTAGCCCCAATCGGAGCCACCTTTGCCGGGGATAGGCAGCAAGGCGTGCACGATACGCGGGCCTAAATCACGGGCAGGATTGATAGCGTAGCCCGTGGTGCCGCCCAGCGAATGGCCTATGGCGAGCACCAGCGCACCTATCACCAGCGGATTCAAGCCTTCGGCAAAACGGTTCACGCCCAAGGCAGAGAGCCCAAACAGCAATACGAATGTTCCAATGAATTCGCTGATAAAATTGCCAGGAGTATGTCTGATTGCCGGGGCGGTGCAGAACACAGCGAGTTTTGCCCCTGGATCTTCCGTGCGTGACCAATGTGGCAAATAATGCAGATACACCAAGACCGCACCAAGCATCGCACCAAGCATTTGTCCTGCAAGATAAAGTGGCAATGTGTTGGGTGTGAACAAGTTCGACCATTGCCCAGTGGCTGCCAGTGCAAGGCTGACGGCAGGGTTCAGGTGCGCCCCACTCAAGTGGCCCACAGCATACACACCGAACGTGACAGCCAATGCCCAGCCGATGGTGATGACGATCCAGCCCGATTTTTCGTTTTTAGTGCCGCCTAGCACTACACCTGCCACCACGCCGTTGCCGAGCAAGATGAGTAGGGCGGTTCCGAGGAATTCAGCAAGGAAGACGTTCATTGTTAGTGGTGATTTGTTTAGGTGGTGATTTGGTGATTTGATACCGAATCAGGCGTTTTTTGACCTTTGTAAAAAGGAATCTAATAGCGTAACATACTCCTCCGTTCGCGCTGTTTGTTCCATTTGAGACCAAGAAAGTGCTGTACCCATCCATTTTGCTACCACCGGTGCGGCTAGCTTGGCAGCCTCCCAATCCAAGCATTCGAGTCGGATTCGACGGGCAAGAAAATCCCGGATTGTAAAGGCCATTTCTTCGCGCACGGCGTACACGATTTCGGCTTTCAGGAATGGGAAATTGGGCAGAATGCGTTCCGATAATTCAGCATTTTCGTCGGCTAAAGCCGCGGGCAGATGCGCACGACCACCATATTTTGAGGTCAAATGTTGGCAAATATCTTCATCAAAACCGTATTGTGTGCGAAGCTTTTTCCACAAATCCTTTTCAAACCCTGTGGCACCAACCAAAGCCTTGTTTTCCGTTTGACACGCCGTGCTAATTTCCAATTCGCGGCAAACTGCGTCCAAAGCATCGCGGGCCATGAGGCGATAGGTTGTCCATTTTCCACCCAACAGACTGATAAGGCCAGAGATTGGATCGCGCTCCACTTCGTGATCGCGGAGGAGTGATTTGGTTTGGTGATTTGATGATATGGTGATTTGTTGATTTGGGGATTGCAAGAGTGGGCGGATTCCGCCAAAACCTGCTTTAACCTGTTCAGGTCCAATTTTTTCTGAAACAAAAGGCTGAAAAGTCTCTAGGAGAAAACGGACCTCTTCGGCTTCCAGCACAGGTTCTTTTTCCTGATCGAAATAAGGCTCGTCGGTAGTGCCAAGGAGCAAGCTGCCCTCGAAGGGAAGGGCGAAAACCATACGACCATCGCGGGTTTTTGGGATGAGCATGGCCTTGTCGCTGTTGAGAACCGACTTGGGCAATACGAGGTGAACGCCTTTTGATGCCCGAATGCGTGATGGCAGGCCGGGGTTTGCCAACTGACGTACTGAATCGGCAAAAGGGCCTGTGCAATTCAGGAATTGACGTGCTTTCAGCTCAAACGTCTGGCTGTTTTCAACTTGATTTTTTACAATCGCAGCAAGCAATTGCCCTTGATTATTCTTTCGGAATTCTATGATTTCCAGGTGATTGGCCACTACTGCCCCTGCTTCGGAAGCGCTTTGAACAAGCGCGAGACAATAGCGTGCATCATCCATTTGGCCATCGTAGTATAATACTGCGCTGTGAGTGTTTGGCGAGAGTCCGGGCATCATTTGCAGGGCTTCCTGTTTGTTGAGCCAGCGGCTTGGGGGGAACTCAATGTTCGCTTGTTGGCCTTGCGATTTCGTTCGACGACTTGAAAACCAATCGTAAAGTTTTAGCCCAATTGATATATACAAGCCTTCCCACCAATTGAAAACGGGGGTGACGAGGCCAAGCGGTTGGGCAAGCTGGGGCGCATTTTGGAGCACGATGCGCCGTTCTTCGAGGCCGTGACGCACTTGGCGGAGTTGCGCGAAGTCGAGGTTTTTAAACGCTTGCTCGAGGTAGCGCACACCGCCATGCACGAGCTTGGTACTACGGCTAGATGTTTCGGCAGCAAAATCAGTCTTCTCAATCAGTGCGACTTTCAGTCCCCGCAACGCAGCATCGAGGGCACAGCCCGCACCACTCGCTCCCCCGCCGATAATGCAGAGGTCGAATTCTTCCTTCCTGAGGCGGCTTATATTTTCTGCACGATTCATAAAAACATCCAATTTTAGACATCCCATCCACCGTCCACCTTCCAACCGTCTACCGTCCAGCTCCCAAACGCTGCTGCCAGCGCCAAGCATCTTCAAGGGCCTCCTGGAGTGAGCGACGGGTTTGCCAGCCCAATAGCTCGCGCGATTTTTTCACGTCAGCCCAAACGGCCACCACATCGCCCTCCCGGCGGGGGCCGATGGAATAGGGTAGGGGCTTGCCACTAACTTTTTCAAAGATTTTGACCAGTTCCAGCACAGTGGCCCCTTGTCCAGTACCAAGGTTGAAGGTGTCGTAAAAACTTGATTCTGTTTGGTTTAGGGAGTATTTGAGCGCTGCCACATGCGCCTCTGCGAGATCCATTATGTGAATAAAATCGCGGATACAGGTGCCATCGGGCGTTGGGTAGTCGTTGCCAAAAATAGTCAGCGATTCGCGTATGCTGGCTGCAGTTTGGGTCACAAAAGGGACCAAATTGCTTGGCATACCAAGCGGCAATTCGCCAATAAGTGCCGAAGGATGCGCACCGATCGGGTTGAAATAGCGCAACGACAGGCTTTTCAATGGTTTAACAGCACACACATCGCGAAGAATCTCTTCTCCCACCTGCTTGGTATTCCCATAAACGGAGGCTGCGGGCTTTATAGGTGTTTGCTCCGTCACAGGAGGGCTGTCCGGCTCGCCATACACGGTGCATGATGAGGAAAAGATGAGGTTTGATATGTGCTCGGCAAGCATGGCATCCAATAAAGTGAGCAAAGAACCAAGGTTGTTTCGATAGTAAGCCAAGGGCTCCTGCATGGATTCGCCCACTGCCTTGAATGCTGCAAAATGAATGACCCCGCTGATTTTTTCATCGCGCAGAATTTGCCGCATTGCGGGATAATTGTTGCAATCCAATACGTGACAGGGCACGTCGCGGCCCAATATCTTTTTCACACCCGCCAGCACCGATGGCTCGGAATTAGAAAAATCGTCCACGATAACGGGATTAAAGCCCGCTTCAGCGAGCGAGACTACAGTATGTGAACCGATAAAGCCTGCACCGCCAGTTACAAGGATGTTCATGTTTTTTTTGAATGGGAGTGTTTTGACGCGGCTGAATGGTACTCGCCCGGTGGCTTCCAGCCACCTCGGCGAGTACCATTCAGCCGCGTCAAAACACTTACGTCTAAGGTTGGGTTACTTTGCTTGGTATTTTGGAGTGTCTGAAAGCAGTAACATCGCAAAAAGCTAGAAATTCATCATTCATCATTCATCATTCATCATTCATCATTCATCATTCATCATTCATCATTCCTACGCCGTCGGTGATTTTCACTTCCCACATGCGAAGGTCGTGGCCCCACTTTTCGCGGTATTTTAGGGCAATGTAGGTTTGAAAACCTTCCACGGCATCTTTTTTCAACAAATTGATCGTGCAGCCACCGAACCCACCGCCTACCATCCTCGCGCCAAAAAAACCAAGGCTGTGGGGCGTGTGGTCTACAAGGAAATCGAGTTCTGGACAGCTGACCTGATATTCGTTTTTCAAACCCTCGTGACTTGCGTACAACAACGAACCAATGGCTGGCAAACCGTTCTCTTTCAATACTTTGCAAGCAGATTCTACGCGCTCATTTTCTTCCACGACATATTTGCAGCGTTGAAAAACTACTGCTCGCAGATGGTTTTTTTCTGACTGCAACATGTTCATATCCACATCTCGGAGGCTGTGTACCGTGGGGTAGATCAATTGCAAAAGTCGCACCCCTTCTTCGCATTCTTGACGGCGGGTGTTGTATGCTGAGTCTACGAGTTGGTGTTTTACGCCTGTGTCGCAAAGCAAGATGGCGGTGTCTTGCACATGCAAGGGGATATATTCGTGCTGGAGGCTGCGACAATCAAGTTTTAAGGCACAGCCCTCGTGCCCCATGAGGGAGGCAAACATGTCCATGATGCCGCAGTTCATGCCTACAAAATTGTTCTCTGAGCGTTGGGCCAAACGGGCGAGTGAGAGGCGGGAAAGGCCGAGATGGTAGAGTTCATTGAGTGCAAACAGCATTCCGCTCTCGATGGCGGCTGAGCTGGAAAGCCCGGCGCCAGAGGGGATGTCTCCTCCAAAAACCACGTTTACTCCGCCTGTCTGGTGGCCATCTCGAAGTAATTCAGAAAAACAGCCGAGCAGGTAATTGGGCCAGCCGAGCGACGATTTTTCCAGGTTTTTCAGATCGCCTTGAAATTCTTCTCTTAAGTCAAGTGCTTGAAAATGAAGCCCTTGGTCGTTCCTGGGTGATACTGCAAACCATACCGCTCGGTCAATGGCAGCAGGCAGCACAAAGCCCTCATTGTAATCGGTATGCTCCCCAATAAGGTTGATACGCCCCGGAGCGCGGACGACAATGGCCGGGGCTTCGCCGAATTTACGGCGGAAGGCTTGTATGACGGATTCGGGATACATTTTTGTAATTTGCTGCGCAAAATTGAGATTTCTGCGGAAACTCGCGCTACTTTCGTTTTTTCAAACCTTTTTATTTCTACTAGCTATCCCTCATTCATGCGTATCAAACAACTTTAAAATGAAAAAAAGAATTCTGCACACGAACGACTTTCCCAAATTGATCCTGGCGACTCTTTTTTGTACAACATCCTTTTGCCTGCATGCGCAATGGCTGAAAACCGAAGGGCCTCCGGGTGCTTTGATGTACGAGCTCAAGCAAGCCGAAAATACGCTGCTTGCTGCAGGTAGCACCGGCGTTTGGCGTTCGGTGGATGGTGGCGATACTTGGGAGGACGTACCGGATTTGCACGAGGGCTTCTACCCACTGCTCCAAACACATGGGCCAAACGTTCTGGTAAGTGCCATTCATGAGTCGCTTGGAAGGCGTTATCTCCAATCGGCAGACGATGGTTTTACCTGGGCGGAGGTCGCGGCCTTGCATTGGGACTCAATCATGAGTGATATGCAGATTTTTGGCTCATATGTCTATGCCCGAAAACACTCCGGCGGCACCTTCCGTTCAGGCGACCACGGCATGACCTGGGAATGGGTGCATCCTGAACGAATCGGGTTTATTGCCAATGGAGATCGAATGTATCGCAGCAAGAATGCGGTCGTTCTGGAATCTGCCGATGGTGGTTTTACTTGGGACACTTTGCTTGTTTTTCCTCAAAACGTGGGATTGGCCTATAAAAAAGGAGGAACGCTTATTGTAAAAAATGGCTTCCAAAATTTCTCTGTCAGTATAACAGAAAATGGAGGGTTTACTTGGGAAACGTATGTTGCCGATGCCGACGATTATCCCAATTTTGATGTGTTGCTGCCCTTCCAAGGCAGGGTCTTTGCCTTTGAGCAGGTGCATTACAGGGCATGGGTGTCCGATACGATTACCGGGGTATTTGAACAGCGCAATTTACCTTCAGGGACTATCACGGCATTTGGGGTGATTTCATTGGGCGACAAACTTTTGCGCTCAACAGTTTACAACGGGGTGTTGCAAAGCACGGACGGGGTGACTTGGGTCAAATCAACAGGAGTCAACGCCGGCCAGATTAGCCAGATAAAATTGCATGACGGACAATTGTACGCCGCCACTTTTTCAGGTTTGTACAAACTCTTGCCGGACAAGCATCATTGGACACTTGTTGCACCAGAATATGAACTAAAAGAAGTGAAGGACGTGGTGGCAAGCGGAAACAATTTGGTGGTTTCTGCCTGGGCGGGTCAAATTTGGTACTCGAACAATGGCGGGCAATCTTTTAAATGGGCGACGGACGAAAGTGGCGACAATATTTGGAGTATCGGGCGGATAGAATTGGTTGGCAACCGCATTTTTGGCTGGGACGATTTTTTATTCGGCAGTATTGATGGAGTCCGTTATTCCGATGACATGGGCAAAACGTGGAAATATCTCTATCCCATTCTTCCTGCCACCAACATCAAACAGATGGATGTTCACAATGGCCAACTTTATTTGCTGACACAGGATGGTTTGATATACCGATGGGATGTGCAGGGCCAGTCATTTGTTTCGCTTGCGAATACGCCTGTGCCGTTAGCTTCCCCAACACCTTCTATTAATCCGTCGTACTACGGGGCATTTTATGTAAAAGGCGATGTATGTATCGTCACCGAACCGCTCGAAAATACCCAATTTGATTACCATTATTTTGTCTCCACCAATGGAGGGCAATCCTGGAATGAATACCCCAGGATCGTAACGACCGGTATTTATGAAGATGGTTTTTGGAGCGACATCGAGATGTCTGGCGACACGATTTTTGTTGCGCTTCAAAACAACGGGGTTTATTTCTCCCCAGATTTTGGCGCGAGTTGGCAGCCATTTTCGGAAGGATTGTGGCGCAAATCAGCATCATTGCTTGCGCTTTTTGAAGATGAACTTTTTATGGGCGGAGATGGTGTTTACCGCCGCAAAACCAACGGTGACCTGCCCACGGTTCCGGTCGCTGAACCTGCCGATTTTTTCGGGCTTACCATTTCTCCCAATCCATTCAACGACCATTTTTCGGTTCAAATTTCCAGACCGAAACCCGGAATGAGGGTCCGGTTATTGGATTTGCTTGGCAGGCCCATTGCCTTTCCAGATGCCCATTCCTCCACTGCTGAAATAGTGTTTTCAGGTGTGGGGCATTTGCCACGAGGCGTTTATTTCCTCGAAATAGAATCTGGGGAACACCGATTGGTGGAGAAATTTATGAAGTTTTGAGTCAGTATTGGGTTTAAGTACGTGGCATATTTATATCACGCAACGGCGCGACGTTTTAGGTGCTTGATTTTCAAAACGTTGCGTCGTTGCGTGATAAATATTTTAATGTTCAAACGCCTTAATTCACCTTTACCACTTTCAAAGCCTTAGAAACCAGTCCCTGCTGTTCAATTCGGACGAAGTAAACACCCTTGGATAGTGCGCTTCCAATGGTGGCTTGTCCCGAATCTCCCTCAAGTTCGAACGATTGAACAATGCGTCCTGAAAGGTCAAAAACCTTCAGAACGCTTTGTTTTTCAACGTTTTCGTAAGTAACTACGGTCGTTCCATTAAAAGGGTTAGGCATGGCCGAAAGCATAGCAGCTTGCTCCATATTCGTCGTGCCAAGCGGCTGGTCGAGCACGTTGAATTGATCGAAAGCAGCTTCATAAGTGTCGAATATGGCACCAGTTGGGTTGTCGAAACACACGACCCGGATGCTCATCGTGCTGCTGAGTGGCACAAAATCCGTCAGGTCAAACTCCATCAGTTGCCAGTCAAAGTTGTCGCCCTTGCGCTTCCACGCGAGTTTTTCCTGGGTACCGTTGCTGACATATACTTTGATGGAATCCATAAATTGCTGGGCAACATTTGCGGCGAGGCACCACACCCGAGCTGAAATTCTTGGGTTCAAATAGCCGCTCAAATCCATAACGGGGGAATGGAGGATAGAGGTGCCGCTTTCCACATCGTCAACATCTATATCGGGAGAAGAATTTCCCGTGACATAACAGGAAAAGCCCACGTCGCCAGAAACATCTTCCCCTGGAGCGAGCGTAAAACCGCTGAAAATCACAGCAAGCGGAGCATCGGTACGTTCCCAGATTCCTTCAGCGGAGCTGCCACTTTCCTGCCAGCCATAGTCGAACACAAAGTCGTCTTGATAGCCCGCTTCCAGTTCCAGCACGATTTGCTGGTTGGAATTCACGACCTGGTTTTGCACATTGTAACGGTAGCCCCAGGCTCCAGCCACGATATCATATAGCCCGCCCACCACATTGGGAATACTAAACTGCCCGTTGGCGTCTGTCGTAATCTCATAAGTAGCATCGGGCGAAATGATGGACACGTGCGCGTTGGGGATGGGAGCAGCATTGCTCAAACGCTGTACTTGTCCGCCAATCGTGTAATTGGAGGCGGCCGTGAGCGCCACATCGAGTGTGACCACTTCACCAGAGATCAAATTGACGGAGGCAAACTCAGGTTGATACCCAAATTTGGTCACGAGCACCTGCGCAATGCCAGCCTGGGCTTGACCTGTGTGATAAAGCCCGTTCGCGCCCGTAGTTTTCTCCGACGTACTGACACCCACAATCTCTACGATGGCGCTTGCAAGCGGCTGTCCGTTTGCGGCATCTGTTATTTTTCCTTCCAGATAACAAGCCCGTTGGTAAGTGGGGGTGAGTACCCATAGTTCTCCCGGGGTAATATTGCTTGCAACGAGGTTACCTGATGGCAAATATGGATACACCCCCCAACAACCATCGAACGAGCCGCTCGAACCCTGTGGGTAGGTGTCGTAATTGCCGGTTTCTACCAAAATGTTTGGATTTGTCACATCCACAATGTTCACGCCCTCTGTGTACCAGGATGTTATGGCGTAATTTCCACGGATATGGGTGTTGTGAACGATGCTGCCAGAACCGGGGTTGGTCTGCATCTTGTCCAGAAATTTGATGTCTGAAGGGTCGCTCACATCGTAAGAGGCCAGGAACGAATTGCCTGTTTCGTCGGTGGTGAAAATGGTTTTTCGATCCTCTGAAAGCCAAGTATTGTGGGTAAAGTTGGTCGGGGTAGTTTGGGTATTGAGCAGTACAGGAGCAGCCTTGTTTGTCATATCCACAATGGAAAACAAGCCTGCGTTGATATGTCCGGCATAGAGCGTGTCATTGTCAACATAGCCGTCGTGTATGTAGCCAAGCGCATCAAATTTGCCCACATAAGTGGGGTTCCAGGGGTCGCTCAGGCTCATGACCAATGCACCGCCATTAAAGAGATTGTTGCTACCGTAAGTGTACAGGAAACCTTTTGCAACGTCAATGTGAAGCGCGTGTATCCGGTCAAGTTGGCCGGCAATAGTACTGTCTCCCTTATAAAATTTCATGGGCAGGGCAGCCGAAGGCAAGGCACTGAGGTCAACGATTTGTACCCCCTGACCGCCTTCCGAAACGACATAAGCGTAGTGAGAATAGGTTTTGATTTCTTTCCAAAAATTGTCGGGGCCGGGCACTTGCACGATCTGTACGGGAGCATCGGGGTTCGTCACGTCCACCACGGCAAGTCCTTTGGAAGCACCCACCAGGGCATATTCCTGTCCAGTAGGCGAAGCCCACCCGCAGATATTGGCCACAGTTTGGCCGGGGAAAGAGATTTTGGAGCGGAATGTGATGTTCTGGTTTTGAGCGGAACTTGCCGTCGTAATACCAAAGGCGAACAAAATGAAGAGGGGAAAGTGTAGAAGTTTCATATAAACATTAGTTTGAAAATGCCATTGAAATAATAGCCTGCCGTGTCGTTATCGGCAATTTAAAAGACAGCAAATAAAGCACTGATTGACAGTAAACCAGGCTCGCTTTTCGACCAACATTGGCAAGTGTAGTGAAATGAAGAGTTCTTTCCTGACAAAAAAAGATGCCACGACCCAAACAAAGGCCGTGGCATCCTTTTTTAATCCCGGATAAATTATCACGCAGCACTTTTTTTTAGCGCAAACGCCGAAGCCAGGGCCACCAAAAGGCCCACCGGGAACGGCTCCAGAAACGTCAGGCCAAACTTTATCAGCGGGTTTTTGTACATTTCTTTGAATTGCTCCATCTCGGCACTATGCCGCTCGATTTCGGCTTGTGCTACACCAGATTGCTGCATTTGAGCCAAGCTGTGCTCAATGTATTTGTCCATAAAATCGGGCATCAACGTCTCAGATACCACCATCCAGGCCAGCACATAGCAAATGCAAGACACGATGGCGATCAGCAGGCCCACCTGAAAGCCCTTACCAAAACTTAAAACACCCCCATTCACCTGCTCCCGGTAAGAACGTACGCCAAAATACACAAAGATCATGCTGAGTAAAATTCCTGCATAGCCATACAATTGGCCATTTTCGAAATCCATGGTGGAATTGAAATACATCGAAGTGCCCACCATGAGCACGGCTGCTACTGCACCAGAGAGAAGTCCGTAACGAAGAATTGTTTGTTTCATAAAAAAGGAAATTTTGTGTGAAAAACTGCTGCAAACCAAGTGTATTCGTCCGTTTCAGCCCTCACACTTTTGGGTGATTTCAAGATTCAGGTACAATATCACCCTTTTGAGGGAGGGGGTTTTTCAGTGTGGCACACCTTTTTAAGTGTGCCACACTTTCCCAAATCAAGCTATCAGCCCCATTTCTTTAGCCCGTTGAATGGCTTGTGTGCGGCGAAGTGCGCTAAGTTTAGAAAACACATTTGAACTGTGTGTTTTTACGGTATTGAGCGAGACGAACAGTTTGTCTGCGATCTCCTGGTTGCTCAGTCCAAGAGCCATTTGCTTCAATACCTCCAGTTCTCTGGGTGTGATACCGAGATTTTCCAACACCTCCTCTTTTGGGCGGAATTCAGGAACAACAAAGGAAGGGGGCGGAGCATTTTTTTGGATCAGTTTCCTGCCTGCCCAAATGCCTATTGCAGCAAAAAGAGCGGCCACAAGCCCTATGTGCCATTTTTCGGCATTCCCAAGGGTCAGCAAGCGATATTGGGAAAATTGCAGTGCAGCCAGCAACAGTCCCAAAGAAAGGCCGTAAAGCAAAATATTTGCCCACCAGGATTTTGAAACATCAGAAGACATGGCGCAAAAATGAGAAAAGTCATCCCTAAAACCGGAATGACTTTTCTAGATGTATCACTTCATCACTTCATCACTTTAAGGCTTCAGCACCACCAAACGCTTGGTTCCTACTGAATTGCCCTGTTTGTCCACAAGACTGTAGATATAAGTCCCTTTTTTGAAATCGTCCAATTCGACGCGGAACGAGCTCGTTCCGCCCAGTGCGTAATTCTTTTTCCACACCAATTTGCCGATGATATTGAATATTTTAAGCGTGTATTCGCCCGGGGTTAAGTTCACACAGTCAAAGCGCACCCATTCAACGGCAGGGTTGGGGAATGCCTGAATTCCACCAGAAAAGGAGATCTTTGGTTCTATCGCCGGGGTTGTGACGATATTTTTAAATCGCACGGACTCAACCGTTGAAAGATCGTTGCTCATGGTAGCAATGGCGATTTCTTCCTTTTCCACGTCGTTGTAAAAACGGTAGGTTACAGTCGTGTCGGTACCCAAAAAATCGCCTAAGCCGCCACCGCCGCCGCCAATAATGGTTGACAGATCAATCCATTGACCAAAGCCAGGGATGAGTACAACATACACTTCAATACCGGTGGTCGTGTAGTCTGTACGTCTTTGACGGAGCACAGGGTAGCTGCCGCCAGGGATGGAAGCAGTGCCCCAGGCATCTACAATATCCAGACGATTGGTGGTGATTGCCACACGCATAGAATCAATGTTAACCGGAAGGTTGGAAAAAACGCTGTCCAAAGGCGGCTGGTCTGTGGGGAATGTCAGGCTGAGATTGGAAGACTGGCTGTTGATGTCAAAAAAATTCATCGGTGATTTGCGCTCCACGATTGGGGGCGAAAACTTTGTCACCACATCCAGGCCAAAACCAGCAGGGTCGGCACCGGCATATCCCAATGCTTCGAATTTTGTGTTTGTAACATTAAAATACGTCTCTCCAGTTTGACCTGTAATTACCAGATCGGCACCAGGGAAGTTGGCCACCTGATTGCCCGCATTTGCAGGGCGGTAGACTACAGAAAGGTTGTCGTCTTTTTGCAAGGTGCTAAAATCCCATACTTGGTTGCCACCTGGAGCAGAGGCGGGGCTTAAGCCAAGAGGCGCATTGTCTACCGCATAAACCAGCGAGTCGCCAGCAACAGGGAAAGTGGCATTGGTAACGGTGATTTGGGCCGTAGCCAAAGTGCAGAGTGTGGAGAGGACAGGAGCAAGTAACATTCTTTTCATCGGACGTTAGATGTTGAAAAACAGGTTGTTAGAGATGAACGGCTGAACCGGTCAATTAAATGGGATAAGATTAGATGTAGGCTTCAAAGGTACACCGCTTTTTTTGTGAAAAAAGAGCAAGTAGAAGAAATGGCGCAGGAACGCAAAAAATTGCTTTTCAAATCCTTTGCGCCGCTCCGACACAACGGTTTATTTTTGCTCGCTATGCATAGTTTTTCTTGATCGAAAATTTTTTTTCAGAAAAAAAGAAATGTTTTGTGCTAATAAATTTCAACAAAATAAGGGTGTGTCGCTATGATTTTTTTCTGTTTAATCAAAAAAATATCCTTTTTTGGCTAAAATTGAAAAAAACGCTCAAATCTTTAAGCCGATCACCTTATAATTATTTTCAACAAACGCTAAAATATGTCTTTGTCATGCGGCCTGGCCCGCCGCACTTTTGTACTGTCAATAAGAAATAACGACAGTGACAGAGAAACAGCGAGCCAAATATTGACAATCGGAACTGAAACTTTTCATGAGATTATATACGGGAAATCCGAACGCGGCGCAAACGAGCGCCGCGTTTTTTTTGTGCCTACGCAAATGGCACCGCTACGCGGTTTTTTTACGCCGTAAAGTATCCAAAACGTACGTTTCCTGAGATGTGCAAGGGTGGAAATGCTCCTAAATTAGCGTTTTAAACTGCACAAAATCAATATCTTACAATAAATAAGCCTGAAAAACGCCTTGAATTTACTGGGCGACCAACCCCTGTTTGCTGTCCTACCCGGCTGCCCGAAATGCCCGCACCTTTGTATCATCAATCAGAGAGAACAACGCGAGCATGAATGAAGAACGGTTGATCACAGATTCGAAAATTTTCATGAGATTATACAAGGGAAACCGGTCCCGGGGCAAAAGAGCGCCGGGGCCTTTTTCTTTTTTGTCTTGCCAGAACGTTTGGGCTTAGCATTGTCTGTAAAAGATTGTTTGAAAACTCGAAGACTTGCGCTAACGTTGCAATTGATATCTGAATGCAACAGGTAATTATCTTACTTAACACAATCTGAATGATGCGATTGAAAATCATTTCCAATGTCCACCCTCATCTGCTGAGACCCGTTAGCCTCGTACACTTGCACTTTGCGCTGCTTCTCTGCTGCAACATTATGGTAGCCCAAGTGAGCGTTCAGAATCCCCGGATCGAAAACCTGAGTAACCCAATCGGCCTCGACATCCAGCAGCCGCGCTTCTGCTGGCAACTTGCTTCTGAACGCCGAAATGTGCTTCAAACTGCCTATGAAATTCGCGTGGCCTCCAATTCCCACGATCTTGTTTCTGGCAAAAAATTGCTCTGGACCTCTGGCAAAACCCAGTCAGAAGCCTCCGTTTGGGTTCCGTACAATGGCCCGGCCATGGTATCCGGTAAAAAATACTGGTGGCAAGTAAGGGTCTGGGACAATGCTGGAACCGTGTCGGCCTGGAGCGAGCCAAATTTCTGGCAAATGGGGTTGTTGGGTCCGGCTGATTGGAAGGCAAAATGGATTTCTCTTGCTGCACCGGAAGATTCCACTCAACCCAGCCCGATGTTCCGCAAGCAATTTGCTACAAAGAAAAAAATCGCCACCGCCACGGCCTACATTTCCGCACATGGATTGTATGAAGCACATATCAATGGTGAGCGGGTCGGGCAAGATTATCTCACACCTGGCTGGACTGCTTACCAAAAACGCCTCCAATACCAGGCTTATGATGTAACAAATCTATTGAAAAACGGCGCCAATGCCATCGGCGTCACCCTTGGCAATGGTTGGTGGCGCGGGAATATCGGTTGGGCACACGTCAACGGATTTTATGGTTCGGATATCTCGCTGCTTTTTCAATTGGAAATTGAATACGCCGATGGCAGCCGCGAAACCATCGGCTCAGACGGCAACTGGAAATATAGTACCGATGGCCCCATTCGCTATTCGGAAATTTATCATGGGGAGACGTATGATGCTCGTTTAGAGCAACTTGGGTGGTCGCTTCCGGGTTTTAATGACACGAAATGGAGCAAGGTAGCCGTGAAAGATTTTTCAAAAGAAAACTTGATTGGCACCTATAATGAACCTATCCGAAAGCATGAAATCTTCAAGCCAATCAAAATTTTCCGCACACCTAAGGGTGAACTCGTGGCCGATTTCGGACAAAATCTGGTAGGTTGGGTCGAGTTGAAAGCGAAGGGCAAAAGCGGCGACCGCGTGGTACTACAATTCGCCGAAGTATTGGATAAGCATGGAAATTTTTACACCGACAACCTCCGTGCCGCCCGGTGTACCGATACTTGGATTTTGAAAGGTGGCGGTGAAGAGCAATTTGAGCCACATTTCACTTTTCATGGTTTTCGATATGCGAAAGTCTCCACCTACGCGAAAGCTTCGGCGGACGAGATTGGTTACCCAGGTGAGTTAAAGCCTGAAAACATCATCGCCGTTGCGTTGTATTCAGCCATGCGTCCAGCGGGAAATTTTACCTGTTCTGACCCGCTCGTCAACCAGTTGCAGCAAAATATCCAATGGGGTCAACGGGGCAATTTCCTCGACGTGCCGACCGATTGCCCTCAACGTGACGAACGCCTAGGTTGGACAGGTGACGCCCAGGCTTTTAGCCGAACTGCCACCTTCAATTTTGACACACACAACTTCTTTGCCAAATGGCTGAAAGATGTTGCCGCCGACCAGCAACCCGATGGTATGGTGCCTTGGGTGATACCTAACGTGCTGCGTCCGAGAAACGGCGCGTCTGCTGGCTGGGCGGATGCGGCTACTATAATTCCCTGGAATATGTGGCTGGCGTATGGCGACCGGCGCATTCTTGAAGACCAGTACCCAAGCATGAAAGCCTGGGTCGAGTATATGCGGGCACAAAGCAAAAATGATCTTTGGAACACCGGGGAGCACTTTGGCGACTGGCTTTTTTACAGCAGAGCAGACGACAATGACGGACGCTCGGCTATTACGGACAAGTATCTGATTGCGCAATGTTTTTACGTCCATTCTACCCAGTTGCTCCTCAATGCAGCACAGGTTTTGGGCAAAAAGGACGAGGTGGCTGCATATTCAGAATTGTTGAATAAAATCAAAACCGCTTATTTAAACGAATACGTCACGCCCAATGGCCGGCCACTTTCGCCCACACAAACAGCGTATGTGTTGGCCTTGCAATTCGATATGTTGCCAGAAAATCAACGCGAGCAAGCAGCTAAAAACCTGGCGGAAAACATCAAGCGTTACAATAACCACCTAACCACGGGCTTTCTCGGTACGCCTTACCTCTGCCATGTGCTCACCCGTTTCGGTTACAATGATTTGGCTTACACCTTATTAAATCAAAAAACCTACCCGTCCTGGCTTTATCCAGTCACAATGGGAGCTACTACAATCTGGGAGCGTTGGGACGGCATTCGACCAGACAGCAGTTTTCAGGCGATCACCATGAACTCTTTCAACCACTACGCTTATGGGGCTATCGGCGATTGGATGTATCGGGTCATGGCAGGTCTTGATGCGGACGAGCCAGGCTATAAATCATTGCTTATCAAGCCACACCCGGGTGGAGGGTTCGCCGAGGCTTCGGCAACACTGCAAACCCTGTATGGGACAGCTTCCAGTAAATGGCAGCGCGATGAAAAAACCCTGACCCTTGATGTGGAAATACCGCCTAATACTACTGCGACCATCTTAGTGCCCAGTTCAGATGCAGCAACTATTACAGAAGGCGGGAAACCATTGCCAAGTCTGCCAGAAATAAAAATCACAGGCACTGAAAACGGCTACGTAGTACTGAAAACTGGCTCCGGTAAATACTCATTTAGCGTCAAAAACTAAAAAATCCGTGTCCCATCCGTGTGATCCGTGTTCCATTCGCACACGGATCACACGGATCAGACACGGATAAAAAATCAACTTATGCAGATACTTCTCGGCATCATTTTTCACTTCATCGGTGGTTTTGCTTCCGGCAGTTTTTACGTCCCTTTTCGCAAGGTTCAGGGTTGGTCCTGGGAAAGCGCATGGATCGTGGGGGGCGTGTTTTCCTGGCTTATTGTACCTTTCGTAGCCGCCTTTCTGACCGTGCCTGATTTTATGGGTATCATCCGCAGCACTGATGCCGGCACTTTGTTTTGGACCTACTTTTTTGGATTGCTCTGGGGTATCGGCGGACTCACCTTTGGACTGGCGATGCGCTATTTGGGCATGAGCCTTGGCATGAGTGTCGCGCTGGGTTATTGCTCTGCGTTTGGGGCCTTGGTGCCGTCCATTTACTATGCGATTAGTCCCGTGGTTGGGAAAGTGGGCATCGGGGAGATGATCAATAATGCTGGTGGACAATTGATTTTGTTCGGGGTGGCCGTTTGTTTGCTGGGCATTGCCATTTGTGGCAGAGCCGGGATGTTGAAAGAGAAAGAATTGGACGATGTGACCAAAAAAGAAGGGGTTGCTGAGTTCAATTTGAGCAAAGGCCTCTTGGTTGCAACCATTTCGGGCATCCTTTCTGCTTGTTTCAACTTTGGGATTGAGGCCGGAAAGGACATGGCGGCAGTAGCCATCGAACACGGGGCGAACCCACTTTTTCAGAACAACGTGATTTTTGTAGTGCTGCTCTGGGGAGGGCTGACAACCAACTTTGTTTGGTGTATGTTGCTGAATTTCAGGAACAAAAGTTTCGGTGACTACGGTAATCGCAAGTCAGCGCTACTCAACAACTACGGTTGGGCGGCATTGGCTGGCACCACTTGGTTCATGCAATTTTTCTTCTACGGCATGGGCGAATCGAAGATGGGCAACGGTGCTTCGTCCTGGATTTTACACATGGCCTTTATCATCCTTGTTTCCAGTGCTTGGGGCTTGTTTTTGAAGGAATGGAAAGGCGTGAGCCGCCGCACGTTTGCCACGATATTGCTGGGTGTGGGGGTAATTTTGTTGTCGGTGTTGTTGGTGGGTTGGGGAAACTCGATGAATTAAAAAAATCCGTGTCCCATCCGCGTCATCCGTGTGCGATGGGAACACGGATGACGCGGATGGGACACGGATAAAATCTGTCAAGAATACTTTGAGCTATTCAGCATCAAGCCTGAAAATATCTTTCATATTGATTTTTAAATCGGGGAAAATGACACAGTCCAAAATGTCATCATTGACATAAATGGTGGCGGGGCTATAAACGCCCGTTTCAGTGAGGTGAAATTGAAAGGCAGTTTCGTGTTCGGGGTCAAAAATCCAGTATTCGGAGATTTCATTTTCCTCGTACAGCAGTTTTTTGGTCTTCATTTCTTTTGATGAATTGCCGGGCGAGAGGATTTCGACGACCAAATCAGGTGCGCCCAAACAGCCCCTATCGTCCAGTTTCTGCAAATCGCAGATGATACAAATATCAGGCTGGACTACACTGAATACGTCTTTGTTGGCCTGGGCAGATTTACGTTGGTCATAAAGCCGGACATCGAATGGTGCTGCGTAAAATCTGCAATCGTGCCTTTTAAAATGTTCATAAAACTTGCCGTTCAACTCCCGTGAAATATCTTGGTGCTTTCGGCTCGGCACTGCCATTGGTAAAATTTTGCCTTTGATGAGTTCCACCGTCTGTTCAAATTTCCAAGTAAGGTAGTCAGCATAACTGTATTGACCGTTTACCAAATCAAGCTGATCAAGACTAATAATTTTATCCATTTGCCTCATATTTTGAGCAAAAATAGAGAAAATGCTTTTGAAAATGGCTAAAAACTTCCAACACGTCTCCTACTTCTGGGACGAGTCAATAGCTGCCAAACTCGCCGGTGATGAAGTGGCGCTGCTGGTGTATCGCTCCAATTTGCTCGGCGCCGACCTCCGCCTCACCAATTACGGCGGCGGCAACACCTCCTGCAAAGCCCAAGCGAATGACCCACTCAACGGAAACGAAGTTGAAGTAATGTGGGTCAAAGGTTCCGGCGGCGACCTCGGCACCATGAAGCGCAGTGGTTTGGCCGCGCTGTACGTCGAGCGTTTGCGAAGCCTCAAAAACATCTATCGCGGCCTCGAACACGAAGACGAAATGGTCGAACTTTTCAACCATTGTATCTACGACCTCGCCTCCAAAGCGCCCTCGATTGATACGCCCTTGCACGGCTTTTTGCCGTTTAAACACATAGACCATTTGCACCCCGATGCGGCGATCGCCCTTGCTGCTGCAAAAGATGGCGAGCGTATTACCCGCGAATTATTTGGTGGCACTGTTGGCTGGGTAGGATGGCAGCGGCCGGGTTTCGATTTGGGTTTGCAATTGCTGGATTGTTTGGAAGAAAATGCCAAAAATGGGATCCCGCTTCGGGGCATTCTGCTCGGTTCGCATGGCTTGTTTACTTGGGGCAATACGGCGTACGAGAGTTATGTCAACACCTTGGAAGTCATCGAGATGTGTGCGGAATTTTTGCAGCAATATGAAGGGAAAACACGCGCTGTTTTTGGCGGCCCTAAGACTGGAATTCAACTTCCCTCCCCGAGTTCTCGGGATAAACTTTCGGGAAGTTTGCCCCAATCTAAAAAACAAGCCGCTTCACTTGCCCCCATTCTACGTGGGTTTTGTTCCAGCCAAACCCGCATGGTTGGACATTTTTCCGATGACGTGCGGGTGTTGCAATTCATCAATTCAAATGATCTGGAAAGACTGGCACCATTGGGCACTTCTTGCCCCGACCATTTTTTGCGCACTAAAATCAGTCCGCTGGTGCTCGATTTGAAACCTGACGAGGATTTGTCCGATGTTTCAAACCTCAAAGAAAAACTGACTCCGGCTTTCGAAGCATACCGCCAGATGTATACCGACTATTATACAGCCTGCAAACGGCCAAACAGCCCCGCCATGCGCGACCCCAATCCGGTCGTCATCCTGTGGCCGGGCGTGGGGATGTTCACATTTGCCAAAGACAAACAGACCGCCCGCGTGGCCGCGGAGTTTTATACCAATGCTATCAATGTGATGCGCGGTGCGGAGGCTGTTTCTGAATATACTGCACTTCCAAGACAGGAGGCATTTGACATCGAATACTGGTTGTTGGAAGAGGCTAAATTGTCCCGAATGCCAAAGCCAAAACCCCTGACAGGTCGGGTGGCTTTGGTGACCGGTTCGGCGGGTGGGATTGGCAAGGCAATTGCCCGAAAATTTGCGGAAGAAGGGGCTTGCATAGTCCTGAACGATCTCAATACGGAACGCTTAGAGGAGACAAAAGCCGAATTTTTAAAAGATTTTGGGAAAGACAACGTAATCGCAATTCCGCTGGATGTGACGGATGCTCAATCTGCTGCATCCGCTTTCGAAACCGCTTGCCTCGCTTTTGGTGGCATAGACATCGTGGTGAACAACGCGGGCATCAGCATTTCCCAATCCATTGCCGAACACACGGAGGAGAACTGGGACAAACTCTACGATATTCTGGTAAAAGGCCAATTCCTTGTCAGCCAAGCCGGGGTGGATGTGATGCGCAAACAAGGTTTTGGCGGCGATATCGTGAACATCGTATCCAAAAATGCTGTGGTGGCTGGCCCCAACAACGCGGGTTACGGTTCTGCGAAAGCAGCACAAGCACACCTCACAAGACTACTTGCAGCGGAACTCGGCCCCGATCATATCCGGGTAAATATGGTAAACCCCGATGCGGTGATTGCGGGTTCCAATATCTGGTCGGGCGGCTGGGCGGAGGGTCGCGCAAAAGCGTATGGCATTACAGTAGAGGAACTGCCCGCTTTCTACGCCAAACGGACCTTGCTGAACGAAATCATTTTGCCAGAAGACATTGCCAACGCTTGTTTTGCTTTCGTCGGGGGACTGTTGAATAAATCAACCGGCAACGCGCTGAATGTGGATGGGGGCGTGGCGATGGGGTTTTTGAGGTGATACCTGTGTGGGAGGGGAACACGGATGACACGGATGAGACACGGATTTTGGAGATTAGAAAATTCAAAAAAAGTCTTTATTCGTAAGGCATTTAATGGTCAACACTCCCTAAAATCCGTGTCTCATCCGTGTCATCCGTGTTCCCTTCGCACACGGATGAGACACGGATTTTAGAGATTAGAAAATTCAAAAAAAGTCTTTATTCGTAAGGCATTTAATGGTCAACACTCCCTAAAATCCGTGTCTCATCCGTGTCATCCGTGTTCCCCTCGCACACGGATGAGACACGGATTTTGGAGA
>Ga0163147_10000801_pt1 | contig 49584 bp, 29 predicted proteins | sample OliLakLV19MP6G1_FD_148597 | JGI IMG/M metagenome (GOLD analysis project Ga0163147, IMG submission 148597) | Freshwater microbial mat bacterial communities from Lake Vanda, McMurdo Dry Valleys, Antarctica- Oligotrophic Lake LV.19.MP6.G1 | ecosystem: Environmental > Aquatic > Freshwater > Lake >... | reverse complement strand
TGTATAAAAGGGGCGTAGCCCCGACACCGTTTATAGAACAATATTTTGCGTGTTTTATGGAGGGGCGTAGCCCCGGCACGATTTGTCAGGGGTGCCGCCACTACGTGGCTCGTTCACACACCCGATTTTTCTATAAACGGTGTCGCCACTACGTGGCTAAAACCCTTAAGTCAACGACATTGCCCTTTAGGGGTAGGGGGTGTAACCAGCCAGTTGACACAGATTTTTGAACACTCCCGGTGACTGGTGGGCCTAGTCACCAATCACCAATAAACCAATCACCAATCACCAATTAGTTTGGCAGACCCTGTGGCGCCCCCTTAGCTGGAATACCGGGCATATAAGGCTTAAACTTAGTTTCGAGTTCTTGAAAAAGGGCGTTGTCATCCATATTGGCGGCCATTTTCAACAGGTTTTGAACCGTTGAACTGGTGTAATCGCTGTCCTGTTTGTACCCTTTTTTGAATTCAGGATCGAGCGTGTCGTAGAAGCGGAACTGCTGCTCCATTTGATCCGCTATTTCACGGATTTTTGCCGCTGCTTTCGCTTTTTCACCTGAGAGCGCATAGATGTCAGTCATAAAGGCTGTGAACTGGTCGTAAGGGAAGTTCATCTGTGGGAACACCTCAAAATACTTGTCCACGAGGGCAGTTGCTTTATCTTTTTTGCCTTCTACCACCAACTGGCGGGCAAGGCGGATAATACTGACACGCATGGTCTGGAGACTTGGCATATAAGAACGGTCTACAAAAGAACGCTGCTTGTCAAAGTTGCCCCATTTCCATTTTTCCATAATGTTCTGGAACATCACGTCGCTGCTTACTCCGCCTGAGCCAATAATGCCGTATGCGTCCATCGAACTTTTGACCTTTTTCGGTACGATTTGCAGACCCAAGCCCTCCAGTTGAAGGTAATCCTCAAAGCCGAGCAATTTATCTTCGCGACAAGTCACAGCCCAATAGATGGGGCGCTTGCCGATGTTGGATGCAATAATATCGAGCATTGCCAACTCATCTTTGATAATGTACTTTTTGTCTTTGCCAAGGTCAATATGCAAGGTGTCCACTAGCGTAGAGTCAGGTGCGGGCACCAGTTTGTTGTCAACAAACCATTGCTTGTTGACAGGGATATACATCTTGCGCGTAGGCAAATAGGAGTCAAATGCACGACCTCCCCCAGATTCCTGCTTGTGTTCCTCCGAGATGAATTTCAGAACTTGTCGGATGTCTTGCTCCTGTTCTCCACGAGGGGCGTAGAAAGGGGTCTGAACCCGCTTGAAACCGCGCAGTTGTTCGCGCGGAATGCTCATTTCAATAGCGGGAGAATCATTTATTGCTCTGCGGAGTTGATCAATATACCAGTCCACTGCAATAAGCGAGAGGTTGACCACCCGCACGTCGGTGCGGATGCCCTCTACTTCTTGGCAATACCAGAGCGGATAGGTATCGTTGTCGCCGTATGAGAAAATGATTGCATTTGGTGCACAGGAATTAAGGAAATTGCTGGCGTAGTCGCGGCTGGCAAAGTGGTGAGAACGGCTGTGGTCGTCCCAGTTTTGGGTTACCATTAGCAGCGGAGCAGTTAGTGAAAGCACAATTGCCAGGGGAGCTGCTGCACCTTTGAGGCTGTTGTTCAGCATGTCCCAGATCGCTACAACGCTCAGGCCGATCCAAATACAAAAGGTGAAAAACGAACCTGCCAATACATAGTCGCGCTCACGCGGTTCATTGGGCGGCTGATTGGAATACACTATAATGCCGATGCCCGTGATGATAAATAAGGCCATAATGGCTGCAAAATCGCGCGGACGCTTGCGGTAATGGAAGAACATCCCAAAAAGCCCGAGCAAGAATGGTATCATGTAATAGGTGTTCCGTCCTTGGTTGTTTTTTTGGAACTCTGGCAAAGCCTCTTGATTCCCGATGCGCCCAGCGTCAATCGCGTCAATGCCGGTGATCCAGTTTCCAGATGTTGGGTCCCAGGCATAATATCCCTGCTCTCCATTTTGGCGACCGGAGAAGTTCCACATGAAATAGCGCCAATACATCCAACCAAATTGGTATTTGTAGAAAAACTCGAGGTTATCGCCAAAAGTTGGGGTTCCGGTAGGCTTGTCAATCCAGCGCCGGTAAAGCGCCGGGCGGCCTTGCGAGTAATCGCCCATGCGAGGGAACAAGGTCTTGTCCTTGTTAGAATATTCGTAGTCCACTTTTTCGTCCACGATTGCATAGCGGTCGCCCACACGCCCATAGCGTTCTTCGGAATCAATGCCAGTAGGTTGAGCATCAAAGTGTGGGCCGCGGACGAGCGGGCGCTCACCATACTGCTCACGGTTGAGGTATGGGAGCAATCGCATCGGGTCCGAAGGGTTGTTCATATTGATGGGCGTGTTTGCGTTGGCACGTACTATGACTGTTCCGTAAGCAAAATAGGCAACCACCACTACGCCCATGGCCACTACAATGCGCTGCAAAAGCCCATTTTTCGTGCGTTGTGCATGACGAAGGCCTAACCAGATAGCGCCACCAAAAATCAATAGCACCGGAATGATGCCTGAATAAAAGGGCGCACTAAAGTTGTTCACCATTTTTTTGTCAAAAAACGCCCACAACGTCGGGATGCCTGCAATGATGATCTTTTGAATGGCTATGATGAACACACCGCCTACCGAGGCGGCTATTAAAGTGCCAAATACTGTCGGATTTTTTGATTTTTTGAAATAATAGAACATTGCCAGCGCCGGGAAGGTCAGAAGGCTCAACAAGTGAACACCCATGGAAAGCGCTACGGAGTAAAATGCGAAGACAAGCCAACGGTCTGCTTCCGCTTTGTCGGGCAAATTGTACCATTTCAATGTGGCCCACAGCGTCATGGCTGTGAAGAAGGTAGACATGGCATATACTTCGCCTTCCACTGCCGAAAACCAGATGGAGGAAGTGAATGCGGTGCAAAGCCCGGCAACCACACCGGCACCTACTGCGGCAATAGCCTGACCGCCAACAGGATCGGTATCGCGCCCCACCAGAATCAAGCGGGCGAGTATGCTCGTGCTCCAGCAAACAAACAACCCCGTAAAGGCTGTACAAACGGCGGAAAGCAGGTTAACGGAATATGCGATGTTCGCGGGGTCGCTTGAAAGCAGGCTACCTATCCAGGCAAACAAACGGCCTACCAACAGGAATATCGGCGCGCCTGGCGGGTGAACTACTTGAAGTTTGTAAGCGCCAGCGATGAATTCGCCGCAGTCCCAAAGGCTGCCGGTTGGTTCCGCCGCGAGGCCAAGTACGACTGCTGCAATGCCAAAAGTGATCCAGCCTGCAAGGTTGTTGAGCGTTTTGAAGGAAAAATTCATGTTTTCGTTGTGTGTGAAAGCAAAGCGGTTGAGCAAATCCGCCCTTCGGCTTCGAGCCGTTGGACGGATGAGAACCGACTGGTGGGTTTGCAAAGACCGCGCAAAACTATAAAAGTCCGCTCAAGTGGGGTTTGCTTTTGAAAAACAAAAAGCGGTCGGGCGACAAAAAGCCGCCCGACCGCTCGGGAAAGACAGGGGAATGTCTGTCTTAAATATGCGCCTCAATCTTGTCTTGCAAGAATTTTTTGGTCTGTGCGCCCACTACTTTGTCCACCAGTTCGCCATTTTTGAAAAACAGAAAGGTGGGGATGCCGCGCACGTTGTGGTTGGAAGGTACCTCTGGGTTGTCGTCAACGTTGAGTTTTCCGACCACTGCTTTGCCGGCGTATTCTTTAGAAAGTTCTTCTATCACCGGGGTCATCATGCGGCAAGGGCCGCACCATTCTGCCCAGAGGTCAATCACGGTGAGTTTATCGCTTTCGAGCACGTCAGTTTTGAAGCTCGCGTCTGTGAATTCTTGTGCCATTTTTAAAAAACTATTTTGTTGTGCAAATTTGAAATTCGGTGTAGAAACGCCGATTTGTAAAATTGGTTGCAAAGGTAAGACGCAGAAGGGAGGCCAGATCAGGTTTTGTTTTGAAAATGTCCGGGGGAGAACAATCCAAGATTTGATAAAAAGAGAAAATAACCCGCAAAACCATGCCTGTTGGCAGATAAACAGGAGAACTGGAAAATACAAAACCAATACTCACATCCCTAAACCAGCAAACCATTCCTGCAGTTGCCCAATGAACATTGGCACCAGTGCCGGTTCAAAAAGAATGGGGAAGAAAAAACCAAAAATTGCCCCGTAGTAGTGCGCCGTGTGGTCAATATTGTCACGGCCTTTTTTAGCTTCGTAGGCGCTAAACCAAAGATACAGTATGCCAAATAGGAAGCCAGGGATACCGATCGGAATAAAAAAGAGGTAGATTTTGCTGGTCGGATAAATCAAAATGGAGGCGAACAACACTGCTGCCACCGCGCCCGAAGCACCAATACTGGCAAAGCCTGGCGACTCGCGGTATTTGAAAAAAGTAGCAGAAGATGCCGCCACAATGGCAATCAGGTAAAACAACAAATAGATGATGCGACCGAAATCTTCAAAAACAATTGTAAACCATTCCTCCACATATCTGCCGAAGAAATAGAGGGTAATCATGTTGAAAGCAAGGTGCATCACATCGCCATGAAGGAATCCGCTGGTGAGCCACCGATAGTATTCACCGTTTTTAACTTCCTCATGTGGCCAGTGCTTCAATTTGTAGGTCCAATAGGGATTGTTGAAGGCCATGAGCGAAATCAGGCAGGTAAATCCGATAATGATGTAGTTGATTTCTATGATGTTACTCATTATGATAAGGTTCGTTGCGATGTATGGTCATCGCGCGGTAGAGTTGTTCAAGGCAAAAAAGCCGCGCCATTTGGTGGCTGAAAGTGAGTTTGGAAAGTGCAAGCGATTCGTTGGATCGGGCGTAAACATCGGGCGAAAAACCGAAAGCTCCACCAATGAGGAACACCATTTTTCTCCGCGAATCGCCAAGCCGCCGCTCAAGCCAGCGCGAGAGTTCCATCGAACTAAACTCCTGACCCTGTTCGTCGAGCAACACGAGCCAATCGTCCGTGGCGAGTTTGGAAAGGACCATCTTCCCTTCTTCTTTTTTAATCAATTGGCTGTCAATGGTTTTTACTTTCACGTCGGGCAAAACGAATAGGCTGAACGGCAGGTAGTTTTTCAGCCTTTTTTCAAAGATTTCGATGCCCGCTTCCAGGTATTTCTCGTTGGTCTTGCCGATGACCCAAAGTTCGATTTTCATTTTTACGTGGATTTGGTAAGGTGTTGATTTGGTTATTTGGGGATTTGGTTATTTGTTCGGCTCCGCGTTTAGTCACTCGAGCGCGGAGCCGAACAAATCCCCAAATCCCCAAATCCCCAAATCCCCAAATCCCCAATCAAACATGTTTCCCCCCTGTCCAGGCATGTGCCCCCAAAAATTGTTGGCCGCTTTCTTGAGCGGGTGTTTCGAGTGGTGTGCCCATGCTGTCGTTCCATCGGTTGAGAAAGCCAAAAAGGGCAATCACACCCAGGATTTCTACGATTTCGCCTTCGTCCCAGTGTTGGCGGAGATTTTCGGAAAGGGTTTCGTCCACGCTGTTCGGAACTGCGGAGGCAGCTACTGCAAAATCAAGCGCGGCGCGTTCAGCCTCCGAAAACGCAGGATGGCTGCGGTAATCCCAAATGTGCAGGAGTTGCTCCTGCTCGGCACCGTATCGCTCGGCAGCACGGATGGTGTGGGCTTGACAATATTGGCAACCGGCCGTTAAAGAGGAAAGGTAGCCGATGAGGCGCTTAAAATCGCTGGTTACGCGGCCACGGTTCTGCATTACTGCCATGTTCAGCCCGATGAAGGCTTTGGCAATAGCGGGTCGGCGCTGCATGGTTAGCACCGAATTGGGGCAGAACCCCAAAGTTTCGTTGAAAAACTTTGCCAATTCGGTCACTTCGGAGTCGTGGTCGGGGGGCAGGGGTGGGATGAGTGGCATTTTTTTGTTGATTTGGTTACAGTGTTGATTTGGTTATTTGGGGATTTGGTTATTTGGGGATTCGAGTGCCCAAACTCGGAGCCAACAAATCCCCAAATCCCCAAATAACCAAATCAACATTAGTTCGGCAACACCAGTTCAAACTCCACCCTCCTATTCTGTGTGCGCCCGTTGGCGGTCTTATTGTCGGCTACGGGTTTGGTTTCCCCAAATCCTTTTGCAAGGAAACGGGTTTTGGCGATGCCTTTTGCGGTCAAGAAATCAGCGCATGATTGAGCGCGTTTTTCAGAAAGCAGCATGTTTGCTTCGTCTTTTCCTTGACTGTCTGTATGCCCTTCAATGCGCAAATTGTAATAGGGGTAACGTGTCAGGATGTCGGCGATGTCTGTCAGGATTTTGCTCGATTCTGACTTCAAAACTGCCTTTCCAGTCTCGAATTTAACTGCTTTTACAGCCAATTCGAGTTTTTCCCGGTCTTTCTTTTCAATGACGGGGCAGCCACGGTTCTCTTTCGGGCCAGAGGTGTTGGGACATGGGTCGAGTTTGTCTTCCACACCATCGTTGTCGCTGTCTGGGCACCCATTGAATTCCACTTTCCCTTTTACGAGCAAACAGGCATCGAGTTTGTCTTCGATACTGTCGCCGTCAGTATCCCGCGCAGGGCAACCGTAATAGTATTCAGCAGGGCCTTTTTCTGTGGGACAGGCATCGAGTTTGTCTTCGATACCGTCGCCGTCGGTGTCTGGGCAACCGTTGAATTGAGCAATGCCCGCCACCGTTTTGCATGAGTCAGCCCGGTCCTCGATGCCATCGCTGTCTGTATCGGGGCAGCCCTGGAATTGGGCAAGACCTGCCACAGTCGGGCACTGGTCGTCAACATCGGGGACCCCATCCTCGTCGGCATCTTTTACCGGGCAGCCTGCTAAGGCGCGGATGCCTGTTTTGTGTGGGCAATCATCTTCACGGTCGGCAACACCATCGTGGTCAACATCGGGGCATCCGTTGGTGCCAGCTGAGCCGGGGATATCTGGGCATTTATCTTTTTTGTCTTTAACACCGTCCCGATCCCGGTCGTTCGCGCCGAGCCGGAATCCGAGTGTTAGGCCTCCAAACCAGAACCAGTCCCACGCTTCCGGGTTACCTGCTAAGCTAATGCCATCAAGATAGTCCGTAAACGGAAGGTTGGCGCTCAATTCCGCTCCCAACACCAACCTTGGCGCAATATCAAAATGAACGCCTCCGCCGACGGACAAGGAAGGGGTGATTCTCAGGCTTTTGGCCTTGCTCAGGTCCTCGTTTATTTCAAGGGGTTGTTGAGCAGCCTCCAGCCTGGGGTATTTCATCTTTGCCTTTGCAGCAATTGCCAATCCGCCTCCTCCGACAAAAATATAAGGCGATAAGGAGCGCTTAAATCCGTTGACAAGCGCGTATTGGGTATGCTTGTTGATGGTGTAAACACTGGTATCAATGCTTCTTCGGAATCTCCACTTACCAAAAACATCCCATTCAACGCGCAAGGAGACTTCGGTCATAAAGGTTTCGAATGAAAAAGCTCGCTCTTCTCGCCACTCAGGGGAGCTGTAGAAACGGTCGTCGTCTTTCAATTGGCTTACAAGCAGATTGCCTCGAATGGCGAAATTAGGGGAGAGGTGCTTGCGATAGAATATCCCAGTAGAGGGTGAAAGGTTGTTTTTAGTGTCAAAGTCATTGTCACTGGCAATGTCTCCATTACACCTCGACATGCCGAAGATCAACCCAAACTCCGCCATTTTTTCAAAATAGTGGGCTGTGTCGGCGAAATTCAGGGTTTCAGCGGAAGGAATAAGTAAGCCTGGTGTTTTTTGGGCACTTGAAACCCCAACAATCACAAAGGCAAAAAGGGTAAAGGCGAGTATCTTGCACATAAAAGGATGATTAGAAATGATTTCGGGGGGAGGAAATTCTTTGCAAAAGTAGCAAGCCCTTTGACATAGCACGAAAGGCTTATGTACTTTCATTGCTGTCGCTAGCGTTGCCGGGCAAACTGAAAATATTAAACAAGCATCTTCTATGCCAATAATTCAAAATCAACAACCAGTGTCTTTTGGGAAAACAGAACTGGCCACGCTGGGTGGCGGCTGCTTCTGGTGCGTGGAGGCCATTTATCAAGACCTTCTAGGTGTGCTCAAAGTGGAAAGTGGCTATTCAGGGGGCAAGTCTGACAATCCGACTTATCGGGAGATTTGTACTGGGCTTAGCGGTCACGCAGAGGTGATTCAGATCACTTTTGACCCGGCCATCGCGACGTTCCAGGAAATTTTGCATATCTTTTTTACGGTGCACGATCCCACGACGCTCAACCGGCAGGGTAATGACACAGGCACGCAGTACCGTTCGGTAATTTTTTACCATTCTGAGGCCCAAAAGGCAGCAGCACAAGTGGTCATGAAAGATGCCCAAGAAGCGTGGGACGACCCAATTGTGACAGAAATTGCTGCTTTCGAAAAATTTTTCAAGGCGGAAGATTACCACCAGAATTATTACAAAGACAATCCCAATCAAGGATATTGTTCGTTCATCATCGCCCCGAAAGTGAGGAAGTTTAGGGAAAAATATAAGGACAAATTGAAGGGGTGATTGGTTTATTGGTGATGTCTGTGCCTAAAATAGGTTGACCTAAAAAGTCAACCAAGAATGTCAAACAAGGGCGACAAAAAGTTTCAAGCGGAGTCGAAATACAATCGTTATTTCAGCGAGTCATTTCGGCGCGAGAAGGCAAAAGCGAGGTCAAATGATTGCCCTATATCTGCTCACAGGGATCACCAAACAAGGCCTTTTGCAAGCACTTCGACGCTTGGAGGAAGAATGGGCAAAAGAGCCCCTCTATATTGGATTGATTGCCGAGGTTCGAGAAATACACCCTGGGATGGGGCTTCGAACAATATACGAGCAGTTTGAGCCAGTTGACATCGGTCGGGATGCCTTCATCGCTCTTGGGATTCGGGAAGGGTTCCGCCTTAGGGCGCCAGAAAACCCGCAGATAACAACACGGGCCATCAAAAATCGCCGCTATCCTAATCTTTTGGAGGGCAAGCGATTTACAGATGTAAACCAGTTGTGGTCGAGCGATCTTTTCTATTTCCCCTTTCTTGGCCGACACTATTATGGGGTGCTGATCATGGATGTCTATTCGCGTCGGATTGTGGGGTGGTCAATGGCCGACAATATGAGGGCTGAAAACAATATGCGTGCCCTCCAACGAGCTTTGACCATTAGAGGCGTATCGAACTATGGTGGGCAACTCATTCACCATTCTGATCGCGGAAGCCAGTATGTCAGCGATGAGTATACCGAAACCCTCCTGAGACAGGGCATTCGGATCAATATGTGTCGTGAAGTGCTGGAAAACGCACATATCGAACGCTTAAACGGGACAATCAAAAATGTATATCTAAACCGTTGGGCTATCCAGACAGAACCTCAACTTTTTGAACGTATGGAAATGGCTGTCAACAACTACAACAACCGAAAACACCATACACTTAAGATGACTCCCATTCAATTTGAAACTTATGTCAAAGAAGGGAGTGTTCAAAAATCTGTGTCAACTGGCTGGTTACACCCCCTACCCCTAAAGGGCAATGTCGTTGACTTAAGGGTTTTAGCCACGTAGTGGCGACACCGTTTATAGAAAAATCGGGTGTATGAACGAGCCACGTAGTGGCGGCACCCCTGACAAATCGTGCCGGGGCTACGCCCCTCCATAAAACACGCAAAATATTGTTCTATAAACGGTGTCGGGGCTACGCCCCTTTTATACAAACAAATCCTTAAGTCAACGATATTGCCCTTTAGGGGTAGGGGTTGTAACCAGCAGTTGACACAGTTTTATGAATACTCCCTCAAAGAACTTTCTGAAGATAAAAAACCCAGAATGGAAATCTTTATCTATAAACAAAATGTTTAAAACCCATTCCAATTACAACTCAATTTTGAAACCAAGGCTGAGTTGTAATTTATTCTAATCGGTCAACCTATTTTAGGCACAGACATATCACCAATCACCAATCACCAATCACCAACCACCAATCACCAATCACCAATCACCAAAAACCAATAAACCAATCACTATCTCACCAGCGTCACCGATCCGCTCTTCCATTCCGTCTCTCCATCTTTGAAAAGGATTTGGGCTTGCCAGGTAAACACTGCGGGGTTGGCGGGTTGGCCATTCACTTTGCCGTTCCAGGCTGAGAAGCTGCCGTTTGGCAAAAAATCCGTGCGCTCGTGTACGATGCTTCCCCAGCGGTTCACAACCCGAAACAATTGGATGCGCACTACATCTTCTCCGCCAAATATGTTGAAAAACTCGTTTCCATTATCGCCAGAACCTGGATTGAACACGTTGGGAACGTACACATAACGCTCCTTGCTTACCGTAACCGTTCGGTCGTCCACAGCTTTGCAGCCGCTCGAATCAAGGGCCGTCACCGTATAGTGGAAGGAGTAGGTTGGATGGTATTCGCAAGTATCGCAGATCATTGGCAGCAATTCAAGGGGTTTTACTAAAACCTGCGCCATCCGGTCAGGCTCGTTGAGAGAATTGTGCGACCAAAGTTGAATGTTTTGCCCCAGATGAATCGAAGTATCAAGACCCAAATCCATCAAAAATTCATTCGGCTGACTGAGCATGAAACTTGTGTCTGAATGGCAGCCGTCAGCACTTTCAATGCTGAGCGTGTGCTGGCCTGGACCAAGGTAACGGAACGTTTGTGCGTACACAAATGGCTCACCATCAAGTGAAAAGACATAGGGTGAACGCCCTCCTACCACAGCGGCTGCATTGACCTCACCGTCCTCGAACCCGTAACAAGTAATGTTGCGCAAACGCAAATCTGTAATGTGCGGAGTGTCGGGTTCAGCTACCCGAACCCCTAAAGTGGAGGAGCAGCCGTTTTGCCCATTGATCACCAATAGGGTGTAGGTTCCGGTTTGGTCCACTTTCGGATGGAGTGTATTTTGCCCCGAAACAATATTTCCGATGCTGTCTGCCGTCCAGGCAAAACTAAACCCGACGGAAGCCGATACCTGCGCCTCCAGCTCGGCGGGCAGACCCGAACAAGTAAGGTGTTGCAAGGTGTCAGCCACAATCGTCGGTCGGTAGGATTGATCCAAAATTTCTATTGTAAGCGACGCACTGCACGGAACAGTTTGATTGCAGGAATTAGCGGCCCTAACACAAATCTGTCCTCCTAAATCACCGAGTGTAATATTCACCTCATTGCCACCTGCGCCCAGCACGGTCACGGGGAGCGGCATCGTGTCAATCTTCGCTCCCGGAGGTCCCGACCAGATGTAAGCTCCTGCCCCAAAAACAGGCGGTATGGAAAAAGGCATGGTTGCGCCGGGGCACATTTTTAAAGGCCCTGTCAGTTGGCCGACCGGACCCAGTGGCGGTTCATACACGGCGTTGTTTGGCGAAACACTCACTGAAAAATCGCATTGGTCGCCTGCGAAACCATCAATCATGAGGAAATAATTGTGGCCAGGTGCCAGAGAAGCGGTAACACTGACGGGCAAATTGCCGCCATCCAGCTCGCCCTTCTCACAGGCAAGTGGCTCGCCCAGACAGTCTTCGTAGAGGGCAATTTGAAGCCCGTTTCCATCCGCACAATCTGAAGGAATTACGGTGAATGTGGCATTGCCTGCACCCGCGATGAAGCCCATCCATTGGGCGTTTTCCACCGTTCCGCAGAAGTTCGGCACAATGCCTGATGGATAACCGGCAGTCGAGCCAGCATAGCCGTTAAAGTTGCAATTGATACAGGCTGTAGCGCAAGTGGTAGAAGGGCTTCCGCCCGAGCAAGCTGGGACCAATTGTGCTGACAATGAAAAGCTTATCAAGGAAAACAAAAGGAGCAAGAATATTGATTTCATGTAAATCGGATGTGTAAACCGGATTGATAGCCCGGAAAGATTATTGAAAAAATAACAGCCTCCACACCATGCTCAACGAACAATTGATAATTTCACAACCTCGGCCTTTCCGTTGGATTTGTCTTCCAACCGAATGAAATAGGTGCCAGGTTGCAATTGCCGCACATCAAGATATGCCCGGCTCACCCCCGCTTGAATCCGCATTGTTTGTACGGAAACCATCGCTCCGCCGAGGCTGTGCAACGTAAGCGTCGCGTCAAAGCTTTTGTCACTGCGGAACGCGACTTCTGCGCGTACGTTGGCCGGATTGGGTGAGACGGTAAGCGATTGTTGCTCCAGTGGTTTATCCCATATTCCAACTGTGGTGCCTATATAACAGTCTGGGCTGACCACAAAGGCTGAATCCACCAGCGGCATTTTGGCATAACCCTCAAACATGGTGGCGGTCAGCACTTCGTTGCTTGCGCCCAACCAGTCTTGCAACAGGGTGGTAAACACTTGCCGATAGTCAAACTGAATCCCTTGCAACTGATTGTCGCCAGTCAGGTTGGAAAGGTCAACGTTTGTGCCGTTCACACCCGCCTGGATGGTCTTGCCAAAAATCATCATCGGCGCGAGCGTCCCGTGGTCGGTACCTGCCGAGCCGTTTTCTTTGGCGCAGCGGCCAAATTCGGAGAACGTACAGGCAGCCACTTGTTCGCCCAAGCCCATAGCTTCCAGATCGTTGAAGAAGAATTTTACGGAATCCGACAAGTTGCGCAGCAAATCGGCATGGCCGCCAAGCGTCACGATACCTTCAGGCGCAAGTTGATCGCCGTGTGTGTCGAACCCACCCATATTGCAGAGGTAAATCTTTGTTTTGCAACCGCCTTTGATGAGCCGCGCAATGGTTTTCAACTGGTATGCGAGCGTCGTTTGCGGATAGTTTGTTATCGCATTGCTGCCTGCATTGAACGCCTGCGTAATATACACCGAATACTCGTCCACGGCTTTTTCAACCCCCATGATGTAGGCCAGCTCGTCGCCGTATTCTGAGTCCGGCAGGTTGGGCAAGGGTGCGCCGCCAATGGTCTGGACGAGCGAGTAAAATCCTGCCGGGTCCTGACCGTATAGATTGATAACGTTCTGGTGCTCTGTCTCCGAGTGAAAGCCCAATGAGGGGTTCGGATCGCCGACCTGGATGCCCAGCGGATACACTTTATCAGGCGGAATCGGTGCGCCCAAAACATCAGGGTACATGGCTTGCAAGGCCCGGGCCATCCAGCCGGAGCGAATGTTGAAATTTGCTGGCGTACCATCCCCTCCGCTCATCCATAGGTCGGTGCCCTTGAAGTGAGAGCCGTTAAGTCCTTCGTAACCAACACCTTGTGCCACACTGAGCCAGCCTTTGTCGTACATTTCTTTCATACCTGTCATGACCGGGTGCAATCCTACCTGATCTGCGGAGGGCAGTGTGTTGTCGAGTTTGATGAATTTTTCTGGCCCTGTTTCCGGCACTTTGATAACAGGTCGCAAGGCAGCATACTCATCGTATTGGGCAATCGGGATAATGGTGTTCACGCCGTCGTTGCCTCCTTTGAGTTGTATCAATACCAGCACACGGTCTTCCACTCCATCGCAGGAATTTAGTATTTGGGAGATTTTGGAATTGGAAAAGGGTCTCATCGGAAAGCCGTTTACTAAAAACGGAGACACCCCGGCGGCGGGGAATATTTTGAGAAAATTGCGTCTTTTCATTTTACTGTGGATTTGTTGAATGGTGGATTCGGTGATTTGGGTTGGGGGGGGTTGGGAACACGGATGACACGGATGAGACACGGATTTTCCTTGATTAATAAACAATAATCAGGTAGGAAGAAATATAAAATCCGTGTCATCCGTGTTCCCCACCTCTCCCAACTCCAAATGCTCAAATAACCTGATATTCCGGCGCGTACAGTACCGCATTCAAGAGCCTTCCGAGCGGAATCTTTACCTCCGAATCATCGCCTGTAGTAAGGTAGTTTTCCCATTCATAGACCCAATCCTGAGGAGGCAACTGATCTAGGAAAACGGTGACGAGGAAATGCGTAAAGCGGTCGTTGTCAGGCTCTTCCGGGAAGAGGTAGTAAAGCAACTCCTGCACAATGACATAAGAATCTAGTGGGTCAGAAATCACTCCGCTGTCGCGCAACCAAGCCGCGACATCGAGTTTTGTACCGATGGAGTCGTTGGAGCCGCTGCCCCATGCGTGGGTTCCAGTAAGGAGGATCTGCGGAAGTTTGTACCGCTGCACAATGGTAGCCGAATTAAAAAACTGGCGGTTGAGCACCGGGTCCTGATAGTAGCCAGAGTAGCCCGCCACATCTTGTGGATAAAAGAGGTCCATTCCAGCGCGGGCCAGCATCCGTTCAAGCACTGCCGCGCTGTAGAAATCGGAGTAGTGCTTTGCGTTTTCTGTTACGGGGTCGGGGATGGGCAATTGGAAAAAAGTGAGTGCTTGCAGCGTAAGGTCGAGCGGACTTTTGATGAGTGCGCCTATGATTTCGTCGGCGTTGTCAGAGTCGTCCACATCAAAGAAATGCTCGCTTTGGAGGAGTTTTTCGAGCACAGGCTTTATCTCGAAATTGCTGTCCACCAACAACTGCGCCAAGGGTGCAATGATTTCATCCTCAACGTCTTGCGGGATGTTGCGCGTCACAAAAAAGTGGTATAACCTGCGGCAAAAATTCTTGCTGCTTTCGGGCTGCGCAAACACCAAATCTACAAACGAATTGAGTTCGGCTTCCATGCCCGCAACATCTTGAGTGGTAGCATTGATGGATGCGCCACCAAAGCGAGGGCTAAAAATTTTAGGGTCGAAATCGTGGCTTTGGGGGTAGGCTTTTCCGGCAGGAATGCCTGTTTCCGGGTCGGAATATTGATGTCGTTGCGCATGATTGAAGCCTGTGAAAACCCGCGCGGCTTGAATCACGTCGTCTTCGGTAAACGTAGTATAATCGCCTGGCCCGGCGGGTTGTCCGCGCCCTACGGTGAAGAGTTCAAAAAACTCGCGGGAAAAATTCTCGTTTGGGTTCTGGGCATAGTTTTGGTCGTTGTCCACGTAACGGAGCATACAGTTGTCCGTGACCATTTTCGTGACCAATTTTTTCAAATTTCCCAGACTTCCCCAGCGCAGCAATGCCAGATAATCAAAGAATTCCATACTGCTGCCGCTGGCGGCGTCCACGGCGAGAAACTGGTGGAAAAACAGGCTCATGCGGTGCGAGGTGCCGGGATCGTGCAGCACTTCGTTGACCCACCAACCCATCACAAAACGGGTCAGGTCGGCATCATCCCCAGGCAAAGTCGCACTTGGAGCCTGAGGCGGATTCACCCAGGTTACGGGTGCGGCGACGCCATCGGAATAAAGGGGTTGATCGAGTTGGAGCGGGTAGGCGGTGAGCAAGGAAACGAGCGCTTCGGCGGCAGTTTGGCCGGCCATCTCGTCAATCTTTGCACGGGATTGGCGGAACGTCGCTCGGCGCAGCAAATGTGCCGCCTTGCGCCGCCCTAAAACCCCAGAGAGAGGATTCAAAGAAGCCATTGTAAATCGGTTTAAGATATAAACGTTGCAATAGGCTCGCAATGAACCCATTGACAGAACGGATTACGTTCTACGGAAACTAGTAGAAATCAGATTGGAATTCGGAGGCGGGGATGTCGAATGTTCGCCAGGCGGCGAAACTATGGGATTAAAAAAACCATTCAGTTGGAAGGGAAAAACCCTCCTTCGCCCCGAGTCCTCGGGGTTACGGCGGGTAAACGACCTTGTTCAAATTTTATTTGCAATCTTTTGAATAATTTTTTGTAAAAAAACAGCGTCCGCCCAGACCAGGGCAGACGCTGAAAAACATGGTTTTTTATCTAAAAGCATGACTATTTGGCAACCACCAATTTAGTGATGCCAAACTGTTTGCCTTCAGTAACCCGTACCCAGTAGGAACCTGAAAGTAAATTATGTACCGGGAGCGAAACAGATTGGCGACCAGCCACAGAAGGGACGCTTTGTTGGAAAACTCGATTGCCAACCAGGTCAAATATTTCAACGACCACATCCCCCGTGCCAGTCAGCGTAGCTGTGAGCACTGGGTTGATGGCGGTAGGGTTCGGCGAAAGGCTGAGACCAAGTGTAGGCTTGGGGGGTGTAAAAGTTCCACTTACGCCCGGGATATCATCGGGGTCGATCTCTACCCAGAGCAAGTTGTTGTCCCCAAAAGGATGGGTCGCGCCAAGCAGTTGGATGCCCGGCTCAAAGTCCTGTTGGTACACCAAACCTACATTGCTCCCAATATGGCGTGGAAGCATGGGGTAAACATTCTCGATATATGGGATCAACACTGTATCGGAGATGTAAGGATGGGCAATGATGTTGAGCGGTTCGCCCCAATTATCGCCGTTATCAGCGGATTTTACGAGATACACATGGCGGAAAAATTGTTCGGTAGTATGGCGATACAACTCGTGCAATGCAGAATAGCCGACGTAAATCGTCCCGTCTGGTCCAATGCCAGAAGAGGGTTGCGTCGAGAGGCTGCCGAAATAGGGTGCAATTTCGCTGATAGTGGTAATGTTCAAAAAGCCATCCCCATCGTAATCCAGGGCGCCTGCGATGGTTTGATAGGTATCGGTCCCTAGTGATTCTTTCCAATGCGCCAAGCCATTGACTGATGGATAAAAAACCGTTCCTGCGGCTACGTCCAGATCGGCATAATACATCCTTCCAAAAAAGACATGGGCTTCTGAAGCATTGTCAATCAAAATATTTCCCCAGCTGTCAGAATTGAAAATGGCAAGAGAGTCAGGCGCATCGGGGTCGTACACACCGATGTCGTCAAAAGTGTAGCTTTCGCCATCCGCTCCGGCATAGTTTTCCAAAGCGTCGGGGAAGTCGCGGACAGTGATGGTTTCCCATGTGTCACCGTTGTCATATGATTTAAATACCAAAAGGTCGTTCCAGGCTGGGAATGCAGTTACACCCACAACATCACCATTGGCATCAATGGCATATTCGTCGGCGCCGTGCGAGACAAACTTGCTGCTGTCCAGACCTGGTATTTTGACAAATTTCTTGTCCCAGGTAAGGCCGCCGTCCGTAGAGCGCCAATAGAGGATATGGCCGTTCACACCTTCATACACAACTCCGGTGTTAGCTGTTGGAGTGGTGATGCCTATCACATGGATGGTCATTCCATCGGCACCGCCGACCGCCAGATGCGGCCACAGGCAGCCAACCCCAGCGGGCAGGTCCAGATAACTTTCCGTCCAGGAACTTGCGCCCGCAGGGCGGCGCAAGAACATGATGCGGTAGGGGGTGAATGCTGTGGTATGCGAAACCACTACTTCCGTGCCATCGCTCAGAATACTCGCCGATGGGAATCCGGTACGCACGCTCTCGATACGATCATCTGAGGGCGACCAAGCTCCTGCGGAGCGGCTGCTGTATCCCGTGCCGCGTTCAGGGAAGGCATTCGTGCCGTCAATGGCAAATGTCCAGGTAGCAACCGGATCACCATTTGGTTTGTAATAAACGCGCGAAGGCACACAGCCGTAGCCTTGGGCATCCCATCGTGTAATACCTGCGATTTCTTCCATATTGCGATCATCAGAAGAGGAAATGATATCATGTGGGTTTTCAATTTCTGGAGTGAATACTTCCAATGCTGGCCCGTTTTTTTGGAATGGAACGGGCTGTAGTTTTGGAACTTTTGCTAAGGTATTTGGCAGACGAGATTGGGCTGCTAAAGATCCCGCAATAAAAATCGCGAGCGCAGTAAACAGGTACTTGTTGATCATGGTGAACTTTGTTTGGAAAAAGATGAACTGAAAAAACTGCATTGAAGCAGCGGCAAAAAACCGCATAAAAATATGAACAAGAGCCATTTATAGGCAATCCTTTTTTTCGCTAATGTAAAGAACTGTCCAAAATGACTTAAAAATGGCTGGTATTTTTCTGAGGTTTCTATCTTTGCCTTTCAACATTTCAAGTCAAACTTTACCTGCTCTTTTAATTATGAACAAATTTTTCAACTTTCTCCTCTTACTCGCTTTGTCTTTCACGGCATCGCAAACCCTGTATGCACAAGGTGCAGAAGGCACCGACGACGACGGTTTCGTGGTTTCGATCACCTCACCTGCCAGCATCGCCCAAAACTTAATAAACGGCGCAGCTTGTGGCTGGGAAGGTACTGTTTACGGCCCAAGCCTCACTGCCGACCAGGCTTTTTGCGCGGAGGCTGTTTGGGGTAAAGACTCAACGGGTTGTACTCCGCTCACCAATGACCTCACGGGTAAAATCGCAATCCTTCGTCGCAAAACCTGCAACTTCAGCCTCAAAGTCTACCATGCCCAACAAGCTGGTGCAGTAGCGGTCATACTTGTGAACCACTATGATACTCCAGCTGACGGCCCTTGCACATTTGGCATTGGCGCTATGTCTGGCGGCGACAGCGCAACGGCTATCACCATCCCTTCCATCATCGTCCACCGCCAAACAGGCGAAGATTTTGATGCTGCTTTTGCTGCTGGCGAAACGGTGAACGTGTGTTTCCTATTCCCGCGCATGCTTAGCCCTACCTCTGCTTCGATGTACGCTACGCCGGTCAACCAAGTAGGTACTATGCAGGCCATCACCGTGGTTTACAACAACCGCTCCGGTGCACAACAAACGGACGTGAACCTGAAAGCGGAATTCCATGACCCTAGCGGTACGGTTACCGGATCGGTGACGTACAATATGCCAGTTTCTGATCCCGGTGTAGATTCGTTTATCGTTTTCCCGCCTTACCTCGCTCCTGCGGCAAAAGGCAAGCACACTGTGCTTTACACCAACGATAAATATACTGAGGCTATTGACTCCGTTTACAGCTATTTCGAGCACACAGACTATACGTTTGCTACAGACAATCTGACAAACGATCCAGGCGGCGTAGGCCCCACCGATGCCGATTTTGCAGCCGCGGGCTTTTACATCCAAAGCGGTGGCCTGACCCTTATGGGCAGCACACCCGCAAAGGCTACTCATGCCACTTTCGGGATAGCGAATGCTCCAGCGGTATTTGTGCCTGGAGACCCAACTGCCAATCTCGTTGGGATAGCAGTGTATAAGGCAGATGTGGACGGCGATGGTGTTGGCGACCTTTCTTCCAGTTTTATTGACGACCTCGGTGCTGGTCTGATTAGTTATGTTGACTATGAAATGACCGGCAATGAAGTGGACGGTCAGTTTATTGACATTGCATTGACCGATATCAATACAGGCGACCCTGGGATTGATCTGGAAGCGGACCAGGCATACTATGTTTCCTTGATTTATGATGGAACCGCGGCTGGTCTTGGTGTTTGTCTGCGTTTTGCCAACTCTTTAGATGTGGCTTACGCTGCTTTCACCGGCTATCCTACCACCCCGCTGTATTTTGGCCAACTTTACACCGGTGGCTGGGGTGGTGCAATCGTAGTTGAGCGCCTCCAACTCGAAGGGTTTGTTGCAGGCTCCTCTAATGCAGAAGAGCCAAAAACCTTGGCTGCTTCCAAAATAAATATCACACCAAATCCGGCCAACGAATATGTGAATCTTGAGCTTAAGTTGGACGCTGTGAACCCCTCGGTGGCAGTTTCTATCCTTGATGCACAGGGTCGTTTGGCGGTAAGCTCGAAGGTGGAGAAGAACCTCCAAAACGGAGTGATGAATTTCAACGTCAACAACCTTCCTTCTGGCAATTATTTCATGTGGATTCGCACGGCTGAAGGTTCAGCAATGAAACAGATTTCTATTTGCCATTAATGCTTTAGGCATTCTCAATTAAAAGTGAAGCGTGGTTCGGCAGTTAAGCCGAGCCACGCTTTTTTGTTTGCTCCCGCTGGTACTGACAATCTCATACAGCGATTCAATTCCAAATGTCGTCGATTTTCCAAATCAAACTGGCGTGTGCCCTATTGATCTGACTATCTTTGTCATTCAACATTCATGTTAACTTAAACAGTCATTTTTAGCTATGAAAAAAATTCTGACAACTTTTCCAGCCCTCTTCCTATTTCTCCTCGCACAATTCCTGTTCGTAAACTCCGCACATTCCCAAGGGGAACAAGGCACTGATGACGACGGTTTTGTGATCCAGATTACTTCCCCTGCAAGCATCGCACAAACAATTGTGCACGGGTTTGACCCAGGGGTATGTCAATGGTTCGGACAGACTCCGGGCGATCCTCCTATGCCTTGGGGCGCTGATATAACGGGCGAACTTTGTGGAGAAGTAGTTTGGGCTGACGACTCCCTGGGCTGTGGGCTTTTAACAAATGCTGGTGCTTTGGCTGGAAAAATCGCAATGATCCGTCGTGGAGCATGCGGATTCAGCGTCAAAACCTACAGGGCGAAGCAAGCAGGCGCCATCGCGGTCATCATTGTCAATCACTATAACAACCCGCAAGACGGTCCATGTGACACCTATGCCAACGCTACACAGTTCCTTGGCGGGATGACAGGTTTGGATAGTGCAGCAGCAGCAACGCTCCCTGCGGTGTTCCTTGAGCGCCAGACGGGAGAGGATATTGACGGCGCATTGGCAGCAGGTCAAACCGTAAATATTTGCTTCTCATTCCCGCGCATGACAGGGCCTACCTCTGCTTCGATGTACGCTACGCCGGTCACCCAAGTAGGTACTATGCAGGCCATCACCGTGCTTTACAACAACCGCTCTGGCGCTACGCAAACAAATGTAAACTTAAAAGCTGATTTTATTGACCCAAGCGGAACACATACCGGAAGCGTGTCTTACAATATGCCCGTTAGTGAGCCTGGCGTGGATTCATTCATTGTGTTTCCTCCGTATCTGGCTCCTGCGGCCAAAGGAAAGCACACGGTGCTTTTCACAAACGATAAATACAATGAACCCATTGACTCGGTGTACAGTTATTTTGAGCACACCGACTACACGTTCGCTACGGACAACTTGACGAACGACCCAGGCGGCGTTGGTCCAACGGATGCTGATTTTGCCGCTGCTGGCTTCTATATTCAAAGCGGTGGCCTGACCCTTATGGGCAGCGATGCGCCTGCAAAGGCAACCTATGCTACTTTCGGCATCTCAAATGCTTCAGCCGTTTATGTGCCTGGTGACCCAACTGCCAATATCATTGGCATCGCGGTATACAAAGCAGATGTGGATGGCGATGGTGTTGGAGACCTTACTTCCAGCTTCATTGATGACCTTGGTGCCGGGTTGCTCAGCTATGAAGAATATGAAATGACTGGCAATGAAGTAGATGGTGAGCTCATCCATGTTCCTTTGAACGATATCAATTCAGGCACTCAAGGGGTAGACTTGGAAGTTGATCAGGCATACTACGTTTCCCTAATCTATGATGGAACGGCAGCGGGTCTTGGCGTTTGTGTGCGCTTTTCCAACTCTCGCGATGTGGGTTATGCAGCCTTTACTGGCTACCCGACCACTCCGCTTTATTTTGGCCAACTTTACACAGGTGGCTGGCAGGGTGCCATGGTCATTCAGCGTCTTCAACTTGAAGGGTTCACGCCTGGCGGCGTGAAGACAGCGGAGCCAAAAACATTGGATGCATCCAAAATAAACATCACGCCAAATCCGGCCAATGAGTTTGTGAATCTTGAATTGAAATTGGATGCTGTGAATCCTTCCGTTTCAGTTTCTGTTATTGATGGGAAAGGCCAAATGGTAGGAGGCTCTAAAGTGGAGAAAAATTTCCAGAACGGGATGATGACGCTCAATGTCAAGAGTCTTCCTGCTGGCACTTACTATCTCTGGATACGTACGGCTGAAGGCTCTACTATGAAACAGATTGTGGTTGCCCACTAATTCATTTAGAACTTAAGGCTGATAAAAACATGAGCCATCCCGAGTTTTTTTCGGGGTGGCTCATGTCGTATATTGGAGAAAGTTGCAGGGTTCCTGTTAAATATCCTCGACATAATCTAAATCCCGATCAAAAGTCTCTTTCATACCCCAAAGCGCTATAAAAGCGATGCCAAGGCAAACTGCCCCGACGATATAACCAGCGGTGATGACGCTCCCGGTTACCGCCGCACCTTTCAGGTATTTGAACGATTCGTTGATCGGAACTTGCATCCCTCTGGCGAAATTTGGCACTGAAGTAGCCACCGTAGAACGGAGGTTGGTGCCAAACTGTTCCGCTCCGATGGTCACGAAAATTACCCAAAAACCAACCGAGAACCCTAGTACAAAATGGCTGACATAAAACATGGTTGGACTGGTAAACGGCAAGGCGAGATAGCCAAGCACTGCCAGCACATCGAGCGAAAGGAAGATGGCCATCACTTTCACACGGCTGCGCAAGAGTTGGCTGAGGAACCCTGAAGCCAAATCGCCTAAAATCAGCCCGATATATGCAACAGCGATGGCATTGGAGGCCAGAATACCTTCCAAACCTTTTGCTTTTCCAAATTCTGGGGAAAAGAAAACCAGCACCCCAATGACAAACCAGGTAGAGGTGCCGATAAATATGCAGCGCAAAAATCGGGAGAGCCTGTCCCAACTGGTGAACAGCGCGAAGAAATTGCCCCGACTTATGTGTTGCTGCTGTCGGACCTGCTTGAACATACCTGATTCCGATACCGTTACGCGCAATACCAAGAGCAAAATACCCAAAGCTCCACCAATAAAATAGCAGTCGCGCCAGGCAAAATAGTGCTCGATCACCCAAGCCAACAATGCACCTGACAAGCCAATGCTCGCTACTACCATGGTGCCGAGTCCGCGTTTGTGTTTGGGCAGCACCTCGGCGACAAGCGTGATGCCCGCCCCCAATTCACCTGCCAGCCCAATGCCCGCGATAAATCGGTAAAATGCATAATCGTTGTAGCCTGTCGCGAAACCGTTGAGGATATTGGCAATGGAATAAAGCGCGATGGAAAAGTACAGTACCCGCACTCGTCCGCGCTTATCGCCCAGTACGCCCCAGAGGATGCCGCCTATGAGCATCCCAAACATTTGCCAATTTTGTAGCGAAAGCCCCTTGTCGGTGAGGTCTTGACCGGAAAAGCCAAGATCGGTGAGGCTTTTAACCCGGACAAATCCAAAAAGCAGCAGGTCGTAAATGTCTACAAAATAGCCAAGCGCAGCCACAACAACAGCGGCGTTGAGGATTTTAGTGGAGGAGGTGTTTTCAGACATCGTTCAAAAGATGCGCAAATGTAATCAAAGGGCAAAAAGAAAAGGGAAACCGCGATGTTCAGGCCGGTTTCCCTTTTAATCGCCCGGCCAAAAATGGCGCGGACGTATTGCAAAAATGAATGTTTGTGGTTTGAAAATTGTTTTTTTAGTGGGCTGGACTCTGCTCTGCAAGGATTTGCTGAGCGCGTTCCAAGATCGTAGTGTCTTCTATGTGGACGATGCCACCGTTCGGGCCTGGTTCGAGGTGGAATTCCACCACTTCGCCGTCTTTGTACTTGTGCGCTCCAAAGTAATTGCGCACCGTTTGTTCATCAATATTGAGTTCTTGGGCGATTTTGGACACACTACCGCTAGGCAAAGCGTGTTTGATGCGACGGAGCTCCTCAAAGGTGATATTCATAAGCAAAATGTTTAGTGAATGTATGTGTTCAAAAAATCTCCCTAAGGTATGCGAACCTATAAACGATAAGCAAGTGTAGGGGGAAAAATTTTTTTCAAAAATGAAAATTCTCCAGAACAAGCAGTTTTCGGCAACTTCTAAAATGCAACCTACCCCAGCCATATCATTCAATGAGAACGCCTTAAGCCATCATTATTCCGTTTGGCCACACAATCTTCCCTCCTGCAAAAACATCCTACCTTTGTAGCGCCGATTCGAAAAATGACGGCCAAAAATTGTTCGTCCAACCCATCGCAGACCCATGTTTCTCCACATCGTTTCTTTTGATATCCCTTACCCCGCCAACTATGGAGGTGTAATTGTCATTTTCAACCAGATTAAAGCCCTCCACGCCCAAGGGGTCAAAGTCATTCTCCACTGCTATCAGTACGGCGAGCGCAGGCCTCAGCCAGAACTTGCCAATTACTGCCACGAGATATACTATTACAAACGAAGCCGCTCTTTGTTCTACCAATTGAGCCTTCTTCCGTTCATTATGCGCACCCGCCAAAGCAGTGCCCTGATAAAGCGGCTACGCAAGGATCAGCACCCTATTTTGTTCGAGGGCATGCACACTGCCGGCCTTATCTGGCATCCCAGCATCCGCAGCCGCCAAAAACTTTTGCGGATGCACAATATTGAATGGCAATACTACGAAAGTCTCTCTGAACTTACCCCTGCCACCGCGCCGCTTGAAAAGGCTTATTACTTTTCCGAAAGTATCAAACTCCAGCGCATCGAACCAAAAGTCTTGCTCCATGCCGACGAGATCATCGCTATATCGGGTACCGACGAGGCTTATTATCGTGCCCTCAAAGCCAATACTTATTATATCCCCGCTTTTCATCCCAACACAGTAGTGGAAAGCCAGCTTGGAAGGGGAGAATATGTGTTGTTTCACGGCAAACTCAGTGTGCCAGACAACGAACTTGCCGCTATTTGGCTTGTTGAAGAAGTCTTTAAAGATTTTGATATTCCCTTTATCATTGCGGGCATGGCACCTTCCGACCGTCTGCGCGAACTGGTTTCAGAACACGAACATATACGGCTTGTGGAAAATCCCGACGAAGCGGAGATGAACAGACTGCTTTCCAATGCCCAAATAAATCTCCTCGTGTCGTCTCAATCATCGGGGATAAAACTCAAGCTCATCAACGCGCTTTTTCGTGGCCGCTTCTGTATCGTCAACGACCACATGGTGCGCGGCACGGGTCTCGCCAAACTTTGCTATGTGCGCAACTCCGCCGCTGCTATGCGCCAGACCATCGAAGCCCTTATAAACGTTCCCTTTGAACAGGGGAAAATAGCGGATCGACGCGCTGTTCTTGAGATCGAATTTTCCAATGCTGAAAATGCAAAGAAATTGATGAGCCTTATTAAGTGGTAAAATGACAGAACAAACGCTCAAAAAAATCCGACGGGTTGGTAAGATACTCAACGCACTTGCTGCCGTGTCGCCTTCGATGGCTGGGCGCGTGGCTTTTCGGATTTTCTGTACTCCGAAACGCCTGCCCGTACGCGAAAAAGACCTGGATTTTTTGGCGACGGCCACCCATTCTACGCTTCGTTTGGAAGGGCTAAGCATTCGCAGCTATTTCTGGGAATCCCCAGTCCCCGACGCTCCCACTGTACTATTTCTCCATGGTTGGGAATCCAATGCAGCGCGTTGGCACAAGTATATCCGGGCAGCAAGAGAAGCGGGTTATAGGGTTCAAGCCTTCGATGCGCCTGCGAGCGGCCACTCAGATGGGCAGATGCTCAATGTGCTTTTGTATAGCCGAACGATCAAAAAATTTATTGCAGACAACGATGCCCCATTCGCAATTGTGGGGCACTCACTGGGTGCTGCGGCAGCAGTGATGAGCCTTGCGCTTTTGGGTACAAAACGCCCTAAAAAAATGGCAGTACTGGCTTCTTTTGCTGAATCCACGCGTGTCCTTCGCGATTTCGCTCAAATTTTGGGAGCGAACGAATCAGTAGTACAAGCACTGTTCCGTTTTATCGAGCGTCGAAGCGGTCAGGCTATAGAAGAATATTCCGTACGCAAAAAAGCCGCCGAACTATCGGATGTGGAAGGTTTTGTGCTGCATGACCTAGCCGACGAGGTAGCGCATGTGTCTGAAGGTCGCGCCATCGCCGAATCCTGGGGCTGCCGTTTTTTGCAGACAGAAGGCTATGGACATCGGATGCAGGACAAAGCGGTGGTGCAAGAGGTTCTGCAATTTTTGGCTTCGTAGGGGACGGGAGTTTTTTTTGACAGGATTTACAGGATTGTGAGTGAATACTAAATCCTGTTTATCCTGTAAATCCTGTCAAAAAAAACTCCTGTCAAATAAAGCGGCCAGACAACACTTTTGCTGCCTGACCGCTCTTCATAAGATTGGACCGGGAGGAATCCCATTTGGAAGATTAAAACAAATGATGGATTAAAGCGTACCCAGAAGTGGGAAGGGGCAGGAAGATGCCTTATGCACTTGTAACTAGGTCTGCATTTGGTTTTGTTGGATATCTTGAGTGCACTTTTAGGTTTGAGCCATGAATGCCCCATCTTTTTGGGGCACCCACGACTGCAGAAAAGAGCAACTTTTCGTCAATTTTACTTCAACTGTATCATCGTTTTTGTCGCGCTGTCGGTATCTGTTTCCAGTGTATAGTACAGTGCGCCCGATGTGTTAAGCAAGGATTTTTCCAAAGGAATTGTATTGTAACCTTTCGGGAAATCGCCTTTTTGGGAGAACACCAACCTGCCAGACTGATCGAACACTGAAAGCGTTGCTGTTGCCGCTTCAGGTAGGTGGAAGCCTACCAGTGTGCGGTTCACAAACGGGTTGGGTTGATTTTGGTACAGTTCAAAGCCCACTCCATTAATCGTGCTGCCCTCTTTTCCATTGAAGCGGAGCGCAATGTCCAGTCTGGTCGTTTGATCGGCAGACGGATTGATTTGGTAGCCTTCTGCTTTTGTGATGCGGCTCGACATGCTTATCATCTTGCTCAATTCTCCTGCTTTTTTGGCTTTGAATTTCAAGATGAATTCTGCCTGTTGTGCTCCATCAAAAGAACTCGTCAGTGCATTTTCAGTAGCAAAAATTGCGAAGTTGTCAGCCTTCATGCCAGGACTCGGCAGGATGTCGGTCAGATCTAAATCGTTGAAATTCAATGTGAACTGATAACCAGCAACTTTTTCGGCAGCTTTGAACTTCACTTCAAATACTTCTCCAGACTTTACGCTTCGATTTTCAACGTCAAAGAGAAGGGTGCTGCTCGTACGTTCATCCGAGCTCATCAGAGCATTGGCGATGGCTGTACTGTTCACGTCACCCACTTTGATCGCAACAAAGTTGTCTTCGGTTGCATGCGCTTGTATGTCCGCCACCGTTTTGGTTTCAGGGAAAACCGTTTGGAATGGGTTATCCATGTTGGGGAATACGAAGGATTTGTCTACGAAGCGCCAGCTGTCGTTGGCAGGCAAATCAGTGTAAATGCCCAGGATAAGTTTGCGCAGTTCCACAATGTCAAACGCTGTAATGCTTCCTGACCTGTTAGCATCTGCAGCGATCATCTTGTATGGCGAGGGGAAAGGCTCGACACCGAGGATGTGTTTACTTATCAATACCAAGTCGTAGGTCGTCACTCCGTTGAGCGGGTTATCGTCTTTGGTAGGTGTGAGGGTGTAATCGGCGTGCATTGGCACGGCATTGCTGAACGCATATTGGCCCTCTAGATCCGTCATATCAAACAGATTGAACGTTGGTCCGGAGAGTTCTACGTCGGTTTCTTCCAATCCTTCGTCCATCTCAGTTTTCAGCAAGCCTGCTACAGTGGCCGCTCCAGCACCACAGTTGTCAGCATTGTCCTGTACGATGATATAACTTTCGCAGTGATCGGCGTTGCCAAAGGCGTCCATGGCCCATAGTTCTACGCATTGCGTACCGAGTTCTGTGCAGTCAAATGTGAGGCTGATTTCTGGGTTTCCGCCACCATCTACTGGGAAACCTCCTGTTCCAACGCCGCATTTTCGGATAGCAAAAAGCAAGTCGTCGGCAGGTGTGCAGTTGTCCTCAGCATGGTGCAGGAAGTCGCTTGCGAAAAGCGAGATCATCCCGGATTGCATCAGGTTGCCGCTCAGCCCATTTATACACACAACAGTAGGTGCTTTGCAATCTTTCACAACAAATTCATACTCACACACGCTTTCGTTGCCACAACCATCGGAGGCTATCCACTTGATTTTGTGGGTCCCGTATGGCAATTCTGGCTCTACATAAGTTGCTGGCGATGCGGGTGTGTTCCAACGAACTGACGCACCAAGGCTTGTGCCGTTCACCGTGGTTTGCAGCCCGAAGCGGTACTTCTGATTGGGTGCTACTCCTCGATGGTCGAACTGGCGTGGCGTACCTCCCGAAAAATTGGGCGTGTTTGCATTGCCGTAGTTGACCGTTCCTGCTGCTGGCGGGTTGGTGCTGCTCACAACGGTTTCCATGATTCCATCGCCGTCAAGGTCGAGGAAAAGGAGGTATCGGATGCTCAGGTTTGAGCCAGAACAGAAATCGGTAGCCGAGATGCTCAAGTCAGCAGCCCCTTCACATAGATCGTGCGACTGGCTCTGTGCGTCCCACCAATAGCTTTCGTTCCAGAGTTGCGGGTCATTTGTCGTTAAATCACAGAACTCTTGTGGACTGGGCGGACACAACATGATAGGTGCATCTGTGTCAATGATTTTAATGATCTGCTTGTACTTGTAACAGTTCGCATCCTTTTCCCAGTAAGTGCAATAGTTCGTTGCTAACGGGTCTGATGGATTGATTTTGACCAGGGTCGGCGCCCAAGGGCTTGGCGTTCCGCAAGCGGAAACGATTGGGCCTGGCAGGTTACTCGCATGGTTGCCATTCGTGTGAGGATTTGGGTTGGGCACATAAATGCAGTCCAGATTCGGGTTGTAAGTACACCAGTTGATGATGGTCCAAGTGCGCTCGATTTTATAACACGCATCGGGTACAACCGTATATATCTGATCCACATAACTTATGCCCAGTAGTTCGCAGTCTTCTCCAAAGAGTTGTGGTTCGCCATACAGTCCCGTACCGTCGCAATCATACACGATGGCATCGTTCGGGAATTTGATGTAATAATCCTGCTCGTAGGTTACCACGATCCGCTGGGTGCATTGCGAGCTTGCGCCATGACAATCGTACACCCGGAATGTGCGCGTAATCGTGCCTTTGTTACATACCGAGTCAAAATTGCTGTAATTGACCGAGTGAGTCAAGCCTTTTTGGCCCTGATAGTGATAAGAAGTGTCGAGACAACAGTTGTCGTAAACGTTTGGCTTGCCATATGTCCAAAGGCTGGGATCAAAGTTTTCGCAGTTGACCGTTACGTTGAAAGGTGCATCGCAAATGGGCTTCAATTTATCCTGTACCTGCACTTTTACCTGGCACTCATTGAATATTGGCGTGCCATCCGGGTAGGTGGAAACGGTGCCGTCAATGTTGCATTGGTACACGCGAAGGATAACCATCAACTCTGTGCCGACCTCACAACAATAGAATTTGATCGAGTCCAATTCGGCAGTTGCTGTAGAAAACTCGCATCCGTCAAGGTTGCTAATACAATCGCTGTATGGTGTTGCCCTTCGGATGGTGAACTTTACTTCGCTGCACTCATCGTACGAACCATCATCAAAGGTGGTTGCTTTAACCCAGGTTACACCCGCAAACGCACAATTCGCGAAGTTTGCGTAATAGCAGTCGTTAGGGTCGTCTTTGCCCATAGCAACTACGGTCGTTTCGTCGCAGGCAGCAACAGGCGGTGCGTAGTCCACAACCGTAAGTTGGAACTCACAGGTGCCGATATTGCCACAGGCGTCTTGTGCGATGTACCGCACTGTGTGTACCCCTACAGGAATGCAGGGTGTGAGGTTGAAAGATGCCAGCGTGTCGGGACTATTTGCCGGATTTCCAGGGAAATTGAAAAGCCCGCCGCCTACTTCTATTATATTGATGATCACATTCGTGAATGGATCTCTTATCGTGATCTGCGCTTTTACGTTGTTGATACGCGAACAATCGTCCAAAACCAAAACATCAGGCAGATACATACTGCTACAGCAATCGTAAGGGTCGGTTGTCTCCACAAAGTCCGCTGGGCAATCCAGGAAAATCGGCCCAGTGTTATCAATAATCCGAATGATCTGGGTGTGCAGTAGGAACTGTCCAGTACAATGGTCTATAATGGACCATTCCCTGTTGATGTTATACGCGCCGTCACAAGTCCATACGGCCTTGTCTTCATACTCCGAGTGAATAGTGTTGCACCCATCAATAGCATTGAACACGTATGGGTAACCCTGATACCCCTGACCCTCGATCCAGTCAGGTGTCGGATATACATCTGAGCAATCAAAAACGACAAAAGGTGGGTCAATGCCATCGTAATCTGGAGGCAACGATACATCCTGAAGGGTAGGACGCAGCAGGTCAATCCGCTGAAGACAGGTGGCTTGGTTACCACTGGCATCTGTCGCTTGCCAACGCCGTTGAATGAATGCGGTAAGCCCGGATATGCAATTTTGAGGGAACTCAGTGTCAATATATGTCAACGTCACAGCTGAACAATTGTCAATCAGTGGCGCAGGCACTATATAGCTCTGAAGCCCATTTGATATTACATCCGACGGGTTTACGCCGTTGGGGAAACCTGCACCAAAAGTGCCGGTCATCGTGATCAATATTTCTACTTTTTCAATAACAGCTTGAGGAAACCCTACGTCATTGCTTACATGAACCACCCAGTTGCCGTTTACAGGCTCGCCAATAAAATCGCTCAAAAAATCAGGCGAATTCTGGGGTAGAGCACATTGATCGGTCGTATAGTTGGCGCAGGTAAAAAATGCTGTGCCTTGCTGGTCGAACTGCACAAAAAGTGGCGCAAGTCCGCAAGGGGGCACATTCACATGGTCCCACAATATTACAGGAGTAGTGGATGGGCTTTCTGCCTCAATCAACAGGTTGCCTGAAAATGTAGGTCCTGAAATCCTTACCCGCACGTCTACATCCAAAACGGTAGCGTTCTGGGGCAATGCAACGGGGATTGGTACATTGATCGTCTGGCCACCATTTGCTGTATTGTCAGGAGGGAGTGCCGCTGTGAAACGCATAGTCATGGTCACCACATCTGAGAAAAGCGGGTCAGTCGAGAAATTACAGGGCAATACAAAGGGTGTTGGCGTGCAGTCCAGAGGTGGTGGGAACAGATCCACAACATTTATCTGGCCGGTACACAGCTCGCCTGTTGTGAAGTCTGTAACACGCACACCATAGCTTTTGCCCACGTCTGCCGGGCCAAGTACCGCTGGCAACCACGGGCCGTTCAAATACGGGGGTGTTTTATCAATCTCCACCACCATATTTGCATAGTTATACGGCCCTCCTTCCAGAATATCGTCGGGAAGTAGCGTCGCCATGCAATTGGGGTCCAAAGAGACTTGTAAGAGATCATTGCAGATCAGCCCACTTTCTGCCTGCTGGCCCCCCAGTACGGTTACCGAAAATGAACAGCTGGCCTGATTGCCCGAAGCGTCTGTGCAGCTAAACACATTGATGGTCGTTCCGATAGGATAGATTCCACCTGATGGAATGCCGCTCAATTGAGTTACCGCGTTGGTAACTGGCGTTGAGTATTTTACATAGCCATTATAGGATTTTTGCGAGAATGTAGTGCCAAATGGGTAGGCCTTGCCAACACCTGGGCTGGATGAAATGCGCAAAATGCCGTCATCCTTCTGCCGAACGCCATCTGTAAAATTGATGGGTATCCCGGTGCTGCTCGTGATGTAAATGCCACGGGTCTGACCCGGGGGTATTGTGATGTCAAACCCTGAAACTGGCGTACCGAGTGCTGGGCCAGTAGAAATTACGGTGTTCGTGACTGCTAAAGTCCATGCAAGGGGCAAGTTTTCTAAACCTGAAAAAGAACCCTGGCTCGTGGTATAATATACTTCGATAGGCCACATGCCCGTATCGAGCGAAGGCCCGAATTCCGTAAGGGTCATCGTGCTTGAACTCAGGTTGATCACATCAAACATGATTCCGGCTTGCCCACTGTTAAAGTCAACGGGGTGGCTCAGTTGACCAACTTTGGGAACCATGCAGTTGTCAGTGCTTGTCACTTGGTAGGTATATTTATCGCTCTGTTGCAAACCTGGTTGCAGATTGATCGTAGTGTTGGCTGGGCAAGTTATGGTCGGCGGAGTATTGTCAATGACCATGATAATTTGTACGCCTGATGCGATAATGCCACCGCCAAGAGGTTCTATAAGCTCCCATGTGAGTACGTTTTCGCCAACGGGGGTCGGGATGATTGTCTTTGACTGTTCAGACACAACCGTTGGTACACCACCATTGATGCGGTATTGCAACTGGTATCCAACATTGCTGCCTACGGGTGAAAAAGAAGGCAGCTTCGTGGCCACATTGACAAAGCTGGAAGTTGCTCCAGCGCCCGTGTTGACCGTTTGTGTCATCGGGGCAGTCATTGTGCAGTTAAGAATGGGTACCTGGCGCACGATGGCGCTCCAACCCGCCGCGCTAACTGAATTGTCAGAAAGGAATTGGAAGCTGAGTGCTTCTGAGGCGTTCGCGCCTACGGCGGCGATGCCGGTGTTGGCGGTTATGGTACCTGGGTTGATATTCTGCCAGTTGCCAGCCGGGAAACCTGAAAAAGTTGCTCCCTGTGGCCCAGGGACTTGGTTTACCCCTATAGTGTTGCTGTTGTAAATATAAAAAGCATCAAAGCCAGCCTCTAAGCCAAAAGCGTTGAAAGAAACCTGGATTCGGTGCGTGGCCGGATTGGAAGGCAAAAAAGTTACACTTGTACTAGTGCCGTTGTTGTAGTTAAATGCAGCGCCGCCGAAGTCAAAAAAGTTGAAAAAATGATCAGTTGGAGGTGCTATCGAAAACAGGCTGCCAACCGTGTTGCCATTTGCGGCCAAGTTGACATTCGTTTGCGCAAAGATTTGTGCACAAGCGAACGTCCACCAAAAGGCCATGGACAAGAAGATATGAAAGTTGCTCTTTTTCATGCTATGAGAATCTTAGAAGAATTAAAAATGGTTGGAAGTCAAGGGTTTATGCCAGGAGTGATTTATCTCATGAATTGAGTTAATTGGTTAGCATCACCCTAGTCTCGGTGTGCAATGCTTTCAGCAAAATTTTGGGCGTATAAGAGGCTTCCTTTTCAAAGCCTAATGTGGCAGCAGCTGGAATTGAAAGTTCCAAGGCTTGGGCCACAGTAGCACCCTTGCTTATTTCCAAAATGATGGATTTGAAATAGGCCACTCGACGAAGGGTGTTGTCATATAGCGACGTACCCTCCGTGATACCGGGCATCTGCTGGTTGAGCACCTTCACCTGGGTTAGCAGGATATTGGTCACGTCATCTGCGGATTTCCAGTTAAATGCCGTTGGCGGGGCTTGCAATGTTTGGGTAAACCCGGTTGAACTGGCAAAACACAAAAACGCCAGCAGGATAGCAGCAGTGAAGAGCATTTTCCCGGGCAATACCTGGACTCCTCGTTTTTTGAAAATGTTCATGTTCGCAATTTTTTAATTATTTGATAATGCAATTTATTTTGGCAGACTTCCACAGGAAGCCGGCCACTTAAAATCAATCCGTAAAAAGCCTTCTGCTCGTTGGATTAAATATTTTCCAATGGGCAATTCCGAGAATTTCAAACCAAGATTTTTTACGACATTCGGCGGCAACTTGCAAGGAGTCTCTAATGCCAGCATGTCGTGTCGCAGATGGGTTTTGTAGAGTTGGGTACAAAGCATTGTTCGCGTAAGTATGAGCGACACGCCATTTCCGCCTTCTATCGGAAAAAGCAAGCCCACAGCCTTACGGCAACTTTGTTTTAGTTCTCTTGCAGGTGTACTCCTCCCAATTCGGGCGGAGATTCTGCAAATCCCCGTACCCATGCAGTCGGCTGATGGTGAACCAAACACCACATCGCAACTCAGTTGACGAGTGAATTCGGATTCGCGTCGTGGGCGCATAAGGTTTTGGTCTGGGCTGCCCCAGAACGGGGAAAGGCTCGTTGGAGCAGCGAGTGATGGTGAGTTTCTCATAATAATGTTTGATTGAAGAACATTGGCTGCCGAGCTTTCCATCAGCTTATATTCATAGTATTGAATGCGGATGGTTGTGGAACCTACATATCAAGCGCCAATCAAGTCAAGCCCCGTGATGCATGCACCGATCAGGTCGAGTCCTGTGATATGGTCGGAAAGGAGGTTTTTGGAAGCGGTAGGAAGTGTGGATGTGCTTTTCATGTTGCCTATGCTTTCGGTGTTTTTTTTCTCCGAATTGCATGACAAAGGTCAAGCGGCACCGTACCAGGGAATAGGACAGCAAACAGCCCTTGGTCGCCCGGCTGATTTTCCCGGGTTTTGACAAATTATTTTCTTAAAATGCTGATTTTCAAATATTTATGCAAAAATTTATAGTGCTGTGAATAGATGATTTCTATGAAAATATTAGGTCAGAATGGCTGGGATGAACCAGCGCTTTGATTCGTGTGTGATGAATTTAAGGATAAAGTTTTCGTGAATCGAATCCCTACCTTTGCACTTGAATTCGTTTCTCATGTCCCAATCAGTGCCGAGCATCATCCCCTTCCACTCCAAACCTCAACCCTCTTTCAACAAAAACTTCGACCTGCTCATCCGGCACCTGCACGAGATGAAAGCCGCAGGGTATGAGACGTATATATGTTCTGAAAATCCCAAACAGTTCGACCGCTTGTCGGCAATTTTTAAGGAATTGAAGGCGAATTTACCCGCCGGGGATGCGAAAGCGGGTATTCAGTTCTTGCCCGTCGAAATCGCGATCCATGAAGGTTTCATTGACGAGGACCTGAAAATCGAAGTCCTTACGGATCATCAGATTTTTCAGCGTTACCACCAGTACAAGGTTCGGCAAGGGTTCACCAGAGACCAGGCGCTCAACGTCCGGGTGCTGCGCGAACTCTCGCCGGGTGATTTTGTGACGCACATTGACCATGGTATCGCCAAGTTCGCCGGGCTTCAGACTATTGAAATTGGTGGACAAAAACAAGAAGCCGTACGACTCAACTTCAAAAACAATGATATTGTGTATGTGAGCATCCACTCGCTGCACAAGATATCCAAGTACCTCGGCAAGGAAGGCGAAACGCCCCAACTTGCCAAACTCGGTTCGGATGCCTGGAAGCAACTCAAGGCGCGGACGAAGAAAAAAATCAAAGACATCGCCGCTGAACTCATCAAACTTTACGCCTCCCGACGCGCCGCTAAAGGCCACGCATTCCCACCCGACGATGTGCTTCAGACGGAGCTCGAGGCAAGTTTTATTTATGAAGATACCCCCGACCAGTACAAAAGCACCAACGACGTAAAGGCCGACATGGAGCGTGAATACCCCATGGACCGCCTCATCTGTGGCGATGTGGGCTTTGGGAAAACGGAGGTCGCTATCCGGGCTGCCTTCAAAGCTGTTTCCGATGGCAAGCAAGTGGCTGTGCTTGTTCCGACCACGATTTTGGCCCTGCAGCATTGGCGCACGTTTACAGAGCGACTGGTGGATTTTCCAGTCACGGTGGATTACATCAACCGTTTTCGCACGGCGCGGGAGAAAAAAACAATTCTGGAAAAGCTGAAAATTGGCCAGATAGACATCATCATCGGCACGCACGCGCTGCTGAGTAAGGATGTGGTATTCAAAGACTTAGGCCTGTTGGTGGTGGACGAAGAGCAAAAATTTGGCGTAGCAAGCAAAGAAAAACTCCGCTCTCTGAAAGTCAACGTGGACACCCTTACGCTAACGGCCACGCCCATCCCGCGTACCCTGCAATTCTCGCTCATGGCGGCCCGCGATCTCTCGGTCATGCGTACGCCGCCGCCCAACCGACAGCCGATTCACACCGAAATTCGGGTGTTTGATGAGGATCTTATTGCCGAGGTCATTCATATTGAACTCAACCGTGGCGGGCAGGTGTACTTTGTCCACAACCGTGTAAACGACCTGTCGGCCATTGTCGAAACCCTCAAACGGCTTTGCCCCGATGCCGAAGTAGCCTTTGCGCACGGTCAGATGGACTCAGACCACCTCGAAAAAGTGCTGGTGGACTTTATTGACCGAAAATTTGATGTGTTGGCCTGTACCAACATCATCGAAACGGGTCTAGACATCCCAAACGCCAACACCATCATTATCAACCGCGCTGACATGTTTGGCCTCTCCGATCTGCACCAATTGCGGGGCAGGGTGGGGCGGAGTAACCAAAAAGCCTACTGCTACCTTTTCGCGCCACCCATGAGTGTACTCACTGCGGAAGCCCGTAAACGCCTGAAAACCATTGTGGAATTTACCGACCTCGGTTCAGGATTCCAAGTCGCCATGCGTGATCTCGACATTCGGGGAGCGGGCAATTTGCTTGGCGGCGAGCAGTCGGGCTTTATCGCCGATATTGGTTTTGAGACCTACCAAAAAATTCTTGACGAGGCCATTCAGGAATTGAAAGAGACGGATTTCAAGGATTTGTTCCAGGAGGAAATTGCCCAAAAAGGCTCTTATGTGCGCGATGTGACCATCGAAACCGATGTAGAAATGCTCATCCCCAGCGAGTATGTAACCAATACCCAAGAACGTCTTAACCTTTATACCGAACTCAATAATGTGGATAGTGAAGAAGGTATCGCCGCTTATGCCAAAAGAATGGAAGACCGCTTTGGCAAATTGCCCAAACCCGTGAATGCGCTATTTGACGGCCTGCGGCTACAATGGCTTTGCAAAAAAATCGGTTTTGAACGGCTGATTTTAAAGGGCGGCAAGTTGCGTTGTTATTTCCTGAGCGACCCTCAGTCCTCTTTCTACGCCACCGAACACTTCCAAAAGTTCATGGCATTTATCCACAAACACGGCCGAGTCATGGGTGTTTCGCTCAAACAGACCAATAAGGAGCTCATTGTCGTGCAAGACGATGTGCGGAGTATAAAGGCGGTTAAAGGCTTGTTGGAGCAATTGGTGGGGGCGGTTGGGTAGGGCCGAAGTTTACCGCACCACCGTCACATCCCCGGAAATCACCTCTGTCTCTCCATTTGCGTACGCTACCTCCACAACATACACGTACACCCCTGGGCTAACATTCTGACCTTTGGCATGACCGCTCCAGCCAAACTGCGGGTCATTTGGCAAAAAGTTGAGGTTTTCAAACAACAACTCGCCCCAACGGTCGAAAATCCGCATCGAGCGTACCAATGTCACCTCTTCCCCGGCAAAAACCGACACAATGTTATTCAGCCCATCCGAATCGGGCTTGATGACGTTCGGGATATAAACGCGCTTTTCTTTTTGCACAATCACCAGAATTTCGTCTCGAGCAGTACAGCCTGCTGAATCCGTTACCAGAAGATTGTAGCGAACCGTATTGATCGGGGAAGCAAGTGTTGTCAAGGAATCAGGACGGTCTAAATAATCAACTGGCGACCAAACGAAGGATTCGATCTCGCCGAAGCTCAGATTTGCTTGTAATAGCACCACATCACCCAAGTGTATGGTAGTGTCGGGGCCAAGGTTCACCGTAAGTTCGACAGGGTCCGGCACGGTTGCGTCCACATCGCTCAAGCAACCATTGGAGTCTTCCACACCAATCACCTGCACACCGCTGCCAAGTGCAGGGATAGTAACTGGGAAAATATTGGTTGTTTGTAGCACCGTGTTGTTCAGGCTCAAAGAAAAAGGCCCTGCGCCGCCCGTCACGCCCGTGATCGTAACCGATCCATCGCTATCGCCAAAACAGGTGGGTGATTCCGTCGAGAAATCAATGCCAAGTTCTGGCGCAGCATTTAGCGTATAGTTATCGGTGTAGGTACAGCCGATCTGATCGGTCAGCGTTAGCCCGTAATTTCCAGCACCCAGGTTGGTATTTGTAAGACCACTTACCCCGTTGCTCCAGGTAGCGTTTATCGGCGTAATGCCGCCGATAGGGGTAACTATTATCGAGCCATCGGTGCTGAGTGGGCAACTGGTATTGAAACCGTTGAAATCAGAAAGCACACTGGTTGCGCTCACGGTGGAAATGATCACAGTAGCGCTTTGCCCGATTACACTTGGGCAAACCGTGCCTGCCGCTACGAGGTTGGTAATCGTATAAGTCGTTGTGCTGGAAGGGGATACGGTAAATGTAGCCCCATTTTGCACCCCTGTCAATTGCGTCGGAGGGGTTGTGCCAGAAATAGTCACATCATAACTTGTACCTCCGCTCAAATTCAAACTGAGGGTAGCAGAATTGCCCGCGCAAATGCTGATGTTGCTGGAAATCGAACCAGTTGGCGTAGGAGTCACGGTCACCGTTGCTTGACCGTTCACGGTGCCGGGACAGTTTGCATCTGACACTGACACCAATGTGAACACCTGGTTTTGCTGCACATTGTTGGTCAGGATGTTGAATGAGTTGCTAGGAGTGCTCACTTGTATCTGTGGAATGCCATTCAAGGCATACATAAATTGGTACGGCCCAACACCTGACAATTGTACTTGGAACGTAGCGTCGTCCCCTTCACACAAGGTCACATCCCCAACGATGAGTGCCGAAGGCGGAAAGTGGAACACAACCGGAACCCCCGGAGAGACAGAAAGACAAGCGTCGTTGAAATCAAACGTGCCACTCACCACATTGCCTGCTACAGCCACGATATAATAGGTAATTCCTGCCGTCATGCCAGTTTGGAACCCAAATACTGGAGTATTGCCCTGTGCCAATATGCCCATAGGCAAAATGGCCGGGTCGGTGCATAACACATAAATCAGCGTGTCGTCTGTATCAAGTGTTTGGTTTCCAAGGGCTTGAGCAGAGACCATTCCGGCTGGCAGACAGCCGTTTGTAGCATTGGAAAGTGTACCCGCGTTGGTCACACAAGCGCAGCTGGCAATGCCCGAAAAGGTCGTAGTGCAACCCGTAGGATTGCCGACGACGACATTGTACGGCTGTGTGCCAGGGTATGCGATAGAAGTAAAGGTGGTATCTGTCAAGGTTCCTTGTATGCCCAACACAGTATAGCTTGGGTTTGCTTGTGCCCCATTGCCAATGTCAAACGTGAGCGTGTATGTCTCACTCGCCAAATCGCAATTGACCGCCAAATTGAGCATTTGCGGCGGGTTTGATATCGTCACCGAAGCGTTTCCACTGATGGTGCCGGGGCAATTGCCTGCCCCTGTTACATTTACCAAGGCGTAACCTGTTGAGGTAGCCGGAGTTACTAGAATGGTATATGGATTTTGAGTGATTCCGGTCAAGGGCGTTTGCGTACTGCCATCTGTGTAAGAGAAGTTAAAAGGCCCGTCGCCCGTGAATTGCACAACAATGCTGGCTGGACTTCCGGGGCAAACCTCGGGGGCGCCCGTAAGCGCAGCAGTCACTTCTGGTCGCCACGTTACGGTAGGGCCTGGGGTGATAGACAAACAAGGGTCAGATAGGTCTACTCCGTTTACGCCGCCAACATTGCCTGCCACTGCCACAATATAATAGGGCGTAGAAGTCATCATAGTAGCAGGGTTGAAAGCAAAACTGGGAATGCTGCTGACATTAACTATCGTCCAGCTGGGTGGGGTAGGCGATTGACCGACAAGGAAATAAAGCAGCGTGTCGCCAAATTCGAGGAAGGCGCCAGAAACCGTAGAAGTGCTTACTGTTTGACCATAACACAGCGTCAACGGTGAAGGATCCATGATGCCGGCATCTGTCGTGCAGGCGCAATTCACCGAATCAGAAAATATGTAACTACCACAGTTCCACATGTCGGTAATGAGTACCGAATAAGGCTGACCGTTTGGAATTGGGTTGCTTACAAAGTGCCCCGTAGCAGGGTCGTAAATGCCTGTTATGTTTGAGATGCTTATTGTATTCAGATCCCCTTGTGCAATATCAAATTCGACCGTATAGGTCTGCGTAGCTGGAGAACAATTGCTGGTAAAATTATCGGCACCCACAGGAGGATGCACATTTACTACTGCTGTACCTGTCACTGTTCCAGTACAATTGGCATCGGAAACGGAAGTCAGCACAAAGGTCGCGGTCTGTTGCAGGGTAGCGTTCAGGAGGAAGGCCGTTTGCGTGGCAGTAACGGTGAATGGGTTGCCATTGTTAGTGTAGCCCAGCATAAAATTAGGTGTTCCTGTAAGGGTTACCAACAACGCTTGACTACTGCCAGGACAAATGTTGTAAGTGGCGCTCGTCAGCGTTGCTGTTGGTGTTGCCAGCCATTGCACGGGCGTGCCGATAGCGACCGATAGACAAGGGTCTAGCAAGTCAATCATTCCGTTGCCATCCGGGTTTCCGACAATGGATGACACGTAATACGTTATTCCTGTTTGCATTGCACCCCCAAACATGAACGAGGGCGTCGTACTCCAACCCAATATGGTACCCAAGGGTACACTGGGGTTGGTATGTAGGATGTACATCAACTGGTCATCCAGGTCCAGCACAGTGTTCTGGGCTGCTGGCACATTGAGGACGATGTTTTGACAAGTATTGATGGGCGTTTGGCCCATAATGCCGGCGTTGCCCGTACAATTGCAGTTCGACATTCCGCTGATCGTGTCTTGCCCGCAGCCATTCGCGTCCAAAAGTGTTGCGAAGAAATTGCCGGAGGCAAAAGGGATCGGAATGCTCGTGAATGAGTTGGCGGAGAAAAAACCCGCCAGGCCAGCAACGTTGAAAGGGGGTGTTCCTGAAACAATGTCGAAAGAGACAGTGTAAGTGGCGTTTGCGAAATCGCACTGGGTTTGCACATTGCTCACTACAGGTGGCTGGGAAACGACAATTGTGGCCATACCCAATGCCTGCCCGTTCGGGCAATATTGATCAGCCACGCTATCCAACTGAATCACAGTATTGAATAAAGGCGCAATCGTCCAAGAATACGAACTTCCGTTGATGCCGCCTACGGGTGGCTGCTGTATTCCTAAAATATCGGTAGCAAAAGTAAACGGTGCCGTTCCGGAGAAATTCACGGTCAATGTCAGGGAATCTCCTTGGCAGATATTGACGTTTGTCACACCCATATTTCCTACGGGTGCAGCATGGAATATCACGGGCGTGCCTTGTGAAACCACGGTGCAAAGATCGCTTGTGTCTACCAGTCCCATTGGGCTGATGTTCCCCGCAAGGGCTGAAATATAATAGGTGGTGCCAGTGGTCATGCCAGCGAGCATGCCAAACGAGGGGCTATTGTTCCAGCCATAAATCGTCCCAATGGGCAATGCAGGGTTGGAATGGATGATGTAGAGTAGTGTGTCGTTTCCATCGTTTACAAAACCGCCATTGTAAGCGGCATTGATGACTTGGCTTTCGCAAGCATTAATCGGTACAAGCCCCATGGTACCTGCCTCTGTAAGACAGTTGCAAGTATTGGCACCACTTACCGTTACATCTCCACAGTTGTTCGCGTCGCGGAAAGTAAAGCTATACGGCATTGCCAGTGGGATAGGGTTGCTGGTCCATTGACTACCCGAAAAGGAACCGCTGTTCCCGCCAATCGCAGTGAGCGGTAGGGTAGCGCCCAAAACATCGAAACTGACGACATAATTGCCCGCCAGAAAATTGCAATTTAGGTTCAGGTTCGTAAAAGTTGGCGCATAATTTACCGTAATGACTGCTGGCACGCCTGTTATTATGCCCGTACAACCCGGGGATTCTATACTCGTGAGCACAAAAGTGGTGGTGGAAGTTACATTTACCGGGATAATGTATGGGTCATCAAAAGTGGTGTCGGGCTGTTGTGCCACCCCGTTGATGGTATAGTTTATCGTGAATGGCCCGGTCCCCGTAAAGTCAACAGACACTTGCGTGTTGGCCGAATCGCAAAATGTGGCACTTCCCAAAAACTGCGCATTGGCGGGAGTGAACACAAAAACAACCACTTGACCAACGGCCGTATCGGTACATAAGGAATCGGAAATTTCTATTAATCTGTAAATAGTGCCTATGTTCGGGTTGACAGGTAGTACCAATGGGCTGACCGAGCTAGTGGCGGTGAGGGTATCATTGTTGGCTCTATAAGTTACCGTCCATGGCCCGGTACCCGTAAAAGTGAAAATTATATCGGTGCCAGAGCCTACTTGGCAAATTTGTCCACCGCCCGAAATTGTAACCGTCGGGTTGGGGTTTACCCTGATCGTGGCCAGGCCTGAAACAGAGCCTCCACAACTCCCGGAACTGACACTGGTAAGTGTGTAAGTCGTTGTTGCAGTGGGGCTTACGGTAATGGTAAAAGGGTTGAAACTGGTCGTGATCGTATCTACAGGCACGCCATTGGCGGCATACGCAAAAGTCCAGGGAGCATTGCCCGTAAAACTAAAGGACAATAGTGCAGAATGTTCCAAGCAAATGGTGTCTGTTCCTGAAATAGTGGCCGTTGGAGGGGTAGTGACATCCACCACATAAGTGCCACTTACACTTCCACCTGGGCAATTGTTATTGCTCACTGCGGTCAATGTATAAGTAGTGGGAATGGCGGGTGTTACTGCAATTTGGTACGTACCATTGCTGGTCGTAATGGGTGCTTGAGGCGTACCATTCACGGTATAAATGAATGTATAAGGCGCTATGCCAGTAAAAGTGAAATCGAGGGTATCGGTTTGCCCCACGCAAATGGCATTGGTTCCGGACGCCAAAATGCCGACTACGCCAGATTGAACAGTTATCACGGCAACACCGGAAGTTGTGCCAACACAGCTGCCCGAGACAACACTGACCAATTCCAGGGTCGTCGTTGCTGTATACGTTGTGGTGATGAAATAAGGGCTATTGCTCGTTGTGATCGGAGGTTCGTCCACTCCATTAATAGAATAAACAAAAACCCAGGGTGCTGTGCCAGAAAACGTTACTGGTATCGTAGCATTTTGTCCCGAACATATCACAGGGTTGCCATTTATAAAAGCAGTAGGAGGTACCGCCACATTCACTACATGACTGCCACTCGCAGTGCCGGTGCATCCGCTACTGGTGACGCTTGTGAGGGCATAAATAGTAGTGCCAACAAGCGGGTTCACAGTCAAAATAAAACTCGGCCCCGTAGCGGTAATGGCTGGCTGTGGCACGTTATTGATGGTGTAGATAAAGGTGTAATCATCCGTTCCGTTAAAATCAATTTGCAGGTCAAGTGCATCCCCTTCACAAATATTGCTGGGGCCAGGGACTAATGTGGCAGTAGGTGCTGGTATGATAGTAACATCAAAGGACCCGGATACATCTGCAGTACAGCCACTTCCGCTCGTCATGCTAACCGCTGAAATGGTGGCATCCGAACTCAGGGACACATTAAAGGAGAAGGGGTCGCTATTGGTGTTCAAAGGCGGCTGATTCACCCCATCTATGGCATAAGTGAAGGTAAAGGGTGCAGTCCCGCCACTAAAATTAACTGAAAATACAGCTTGCTGCCCCTCACAAAGGTTCGAAGGGCTGGTCATGCTGAAAGAGGCCGAAATCGCTGGAAACAGCGACACTGAAAAGGTCTGGTTAGGGCCAATGCAGCCTTCCGCTGATACGGCGTGAACCGTAATCGTTCCGCTAACAGGGAACGGAATTGGTGGTACCGTACCACTGATGTTTCCAGTACCACTGGGAGGAAACAAAGGATTTGGTGGAAGTCCGTTTATGGTCCAATGGTAAGTAGCACCCTGATCGCTTCCTGTAAAAATTATGTCCACCATATCCCCCGCACAAGCCACCACGTCGGCGGGGTCGTCCGTCTGCGGCAACGGATCTACGGTGATCGTAAACGTTTCAGGTGGGCCACTGCAACCTGGAGACATGGGCGTCACTGTAATGGTGGCGACTTCTTGTTGGGATAGGTTGGAGGGCGGAGTAAAACTGATGTTTCCAGAGCCAGAAGCACCCAAACCAATGGCGGTATTATCATTTGTCCAGTCAAAGCTTGGCGCAGGGCTGCCGGTTCCCGTGAACATGACCGAAACTCCTGTCCCTGCACATACCACCACATCAGGCTCAGGGTCCACGGTCGGCTGTGAACCAGAGACGGTCACATCGTCAAACCAATAGGTCTCTGCAGTGGATTTGTTGGCTGGTCTTATACGAACTCGTATAGTATTTCCGGAAAGACCAGCTACCGTAGCAGGGCCCGGAGGCGCAGATCCACACACATAATGAAATTGAACCCATCCACCTCCATCAATGCTGTATTCAAACACCATTTGGTCATGGCCGTTGTCTATATTCGCAACGTCTGTGCAAGCAAAATAAGGGCCACCGGCAGAACACTCAAAAGTCCCAATTACACCATAATTCACTGATATGCTCACATTGCAGTATCCTGTGATCGTAATATCGTTCGTTACCCATTCATTGTTTCCGGCTCCACCGCCTGAAACGGGGCAGCATGGGGATCCTTCCATATCAATCACTTCATAGCGGCCATTCTGAACACCGTTGAAGGATTGTGGAGTACCGTCGCAGTCTGTGAAGTTGGAATCATCCCAGCCTGGTGCAGGCGGCGCGCCCGAAAAATTCTCCAGCCAAATAATGGTCTGGGCTGTAAGGGATTGAGACAAAGAAAGCAGCGCGAAAAGAAGGAAATGCTTGAAAGGATGGAGGGTCATAGTCTTGAAAATGAAAGGATTGTATTTGGATACGAGCCCGAATAACATAAGTTTTATAAAAAACGCCACAAGGTAGCGCAAAAGCGTAGCCTGTATGTGAAATTTGCGCCCATGTTGCATGAACTTTTATCAGAAATTGCTTCCAAAAACGCCCGGCTCGTGGCTGTTTCAAAAACACAGCCAGTCGAGCGCATCATGGACGTTTACCAGCAAGCAGGACAGCGCATTTTTGGCGAAAACCGCCCTCAGGAGATGCTCGAAAAACAGGCCGCGCTGCCTGCCGACATCGAGTGGCACTTAATTGGCCATTTGCAGACAAACAAGGTAAAAACCATCGCCCCTTTTGTCGCCCTCGTACATTCAGTGGATAGCTTCCGGCTCCTCCAGGAAATTGATAAACAGGCACTTCAAAACAATCGGGTCATTAACTGCCTTTTACAATTCCACATTGCGCAAGAAGAGACCAAGTTTGGCCTCAGCGAACAAGAAGCCATTGAAATCTTGCAAAGCCTCGAGTTTGCTACGCTTCAAAACATTCGGTTATGCGGCGTTATGGGCATGGCTTCTAACACAGAGGATACGGAACAAGTGCGCAAAGAGTTTCGCGCACTGAAAACCATTTTTGAACACCTGAAAGCAAATTATTTCCTTGATAGCCCTCATTTTCATGAAATCTCCATGGGCATGTCGGGCGACTGGCGTATCGCGCTGGAAGAAGGCAGCACAATGCTCAGGATTGGGAGCTTGATTTTTGGGGAACGGTGAGTAGGCTTTACAGATAATTTTTTCAAATAAAAACCATCATGCGAAAGGCGTGTTCTGTATTATCAGAGTTATCTCAAAAGTTTAGATGATACTCTATCGCGGAATTTTATTTTTTAATTATCGAAATCCTATAAGGTTTTTAAAACCTTATAGGATTCAATTGCCAGAAACTCAAAATATTATTTCATGAAAGAAATCCTGAAACACCTTTTTACACAACCCCATGAAATATGAATTTCAAACCCATATTCAACAAAGATAAACGGCCCATCCTAATAGCCGGGCCTTGTTCAGCTGAGACAGAGGAACAGGTGCTTACCACAGCGCGAAAGCTCCGAGGTCTTCAAGACCTCGGAGCTTTGCAGGTTGACCTCTTCCGTGCAGGCATTTGGAAACCACGCACCAGACCGGGGGCATTCGAGGGGGTTGGAGTGGCAGGGCTGCCCTGGCTGCGTCGCGTCAAAGAAGAAACAGGGCTTAAAGTGACCACGGAGGTCGCTACGGGACAACACGTTTATGAATGCCTTAAATACGGTGTGGATGTTTTCTGGATTGGTGCTCGCACTACGGTAAACCCCTTTTCAGTGCAGGAAATCGCTGATGCATTGGCTGGTACCGACATTCCGGTCATCGTGAAAAACCCAGTGAACCCCGACTACAAACTCTGGGTGGGCGCCATTGAACGGCTGCACAAAGCCGGTCTTCGCCGTATCGCGGCGGTTCATCGCGGCTTTTCGACTTACGGCGACTCGAAATACCGCAACGTGCCGCGTTGGCAAATGGCCATTGACCTGATGCAGGAGTTCCCTGATCTGGAGTTGATCTGTGACATTTCCCACATCTGCGGCAGACGCGACATTTTGGCCGAAACAGCCCAAAAAGCCTACGACCTCAACTTCGACGGCCTCATGGTGGAGGTACACCCTGATCCCGACAAGGCTTGGAGCGATGCTTCACAACAAATCACGCCGGAGCGTTTTGCTGAAATGATCGGCTCGCTCGTACAGCGCCATTCTACTTCTGAAGACCCTGATTTTCAGGAGCAAATCGAAAGATTTCGCCAACAGATTGACGAGTTGGACGAGGAGCTTATCCACCTCATCGCACAGCGCATGCACTTGGTGCGGGAAATCGGCTACGTCAAGAAAGACAAAAATGTGGCGATTTTTCAACCTGAACGCTGGCGAGCACTGGCCGAAGCTTGTCACATCCGAGCAGAGAAGGGCGACTTAAGCCGCGAGTTCATCAGTATGTTTTTGGAAGCCATCCACCAAGAGGGTATCAACCAGCAGGAGCGCATTATGAACGATGGGGTGGATGAACCGGCGATAACAGGCGATCTATGGATTTAACGACTAAAAAATATCGGCCATTTTCAACTCAAAGCCCTTCAAAACTTCTCCACCTTTGAGCAGGGTATCAAATGAAATCGTCTGGATATCACCGTTCTCAGAGTAGAACATTGTTTTTCGGCTTTTTGGGTCAATAAGCCAACCCAGACGACAGCCACTTTCAATATATTCCTCCATTTTTTCTTTCAAAGTAGACATATCCTGATCGCCAGAACGAATTTCAGCTACGAAATCTGGAGCGATGGGGGCAAATCGTTGGCGCTTTTCTAGGGGAATGTCATCCCAACGGTCTTGTCGGATCCAGGCTATATCGGGGGAGCGGTCTGAACCTGTAGAAAGTTTGAAACCAGTAGAGGAATCAAAGCCTGCCCCAAGCTTATTTTGCTTGTTCCAATCATAAAGTTCCCCACTCAATTTGAAATTTTTGTTACCGGTTTCTGAAGTAGTAGGGGGCATAATGATGATATACTGGTTGGCGCGCTCAATGCGCAGTTCAGCGTTGAGCAGACAAAATTCATAAAACTGCTCGTCGGTCATGCCACCATTGAGCAGTTTGAAAGCGACTCCTGGGAATACGCTGGGCGAACTGGCTTTTACACCCATTTGTTTTATTTTCTTGCAAAAATAGGTTGTAGCAAGGGTTTTATGCCAGATACTTTTCAACTCTACTACTTTTGCCACATGTTTAAATTCCGGCACCCTGAATATTTGTGGCTGCTAGCATTTGTGCCGATTCTGGTGTTGCTACTGCTCGCTTATCGGCATTGGCGGCGCAGAGCACTAACCCGTTTGGGCGACACCTCGCGCTTGATGCCTGCTTTTTCGGAAATAAAATTTTGGGCCAAAGGGACCTTGCTCCTGATTGCACTTGTCTTTTTAGCAATGGCCTGGGCCAATCCACAGATGGGCGCCAGAAAGCAAACCACTACCCAAAATGTCGCTGATGTGTTCCTCGCGATTGATATTTCGCAAAGTATGCTCTGTCGTGACGTTGCGCCCAGCCGCCTTGAACTCACCAAAATATTCGCCCAAAAATTGGTGCAGACCCTTGAGGGCGAACGTATTGGCCTCATTTTTTTTGCCGGGAACGCCTTCTTGGCCGTGCCACTTTCAACGGATTATCCTTTCGTCTTGCAAAGCATCCAGAGCGCCAGCCCCGATCTGCTCACCGAACAAGGCACTGCTATTGCTGCTGCGCTCGAACTTGCCGATAAATCCTTTGAGTCCGAGCCAGGTGGAGGCCGCGCCATAGTGCTCATCACAGATGGGGAAAACCACGACGAGGATGCGCTCAACGCTGCCAAGAAATCCTTCGAAGCTGGCGCCGTGATACTCGCCGTGGGTGCAGGAACTGCGGATGGAGGCCCTATCCCCAGCAGCGACTGGGAGGGCAGCCAGTATAAACGCGACGAAAAAGGCGAGGTGGTGCGCACCAGACTTAACGAAGATTTGCTGCGAAAAATAGCCCTTGCGGGTGGCGGCCAAGCCCTCAACATCAGTCAAAGCAATCGGGCAGTGGCGGCCATCGAACGCGAAGTAGGCAATCTTGAAAAAAGGGCCTTGGAAGTGCGCTCGTTAAACGAAATGGAATCCTGGTATCAGTGGTTTTTGTTGCCGGCATTGCTCTTCTTGGGCGTGGAAGCAATGATTTCTTTTCGGAATAAACCAATACAAAAATGAGGTTTTTACATTTTAGCTTTGCCTGTTTTTCGGTAATAGTGCCGAACGCTGCTTGTGCGCAATCTACGCATGTGCCTTTGTCAAAAGGGGATCGCGCTTACGAGCACGAGCAATACAAAACCGCCGAAAAGCACTATCGCGTTGCAGCCGACCGGGACAGAGGCAACCCTCAAGCGGCGTACAATTTAGGCAATACGCTGTATCAACAAGGAAAATTTGAGGACGCAGAACAAAGATTCAAACAGGCGACAAGCATCGTAAAAACACCTTCAGATCAGGCCGACGCACTGCATAATCTGGGCGATGCTTTTTTGAAACAACGGAAATACAAGGAAGCCGTGCGGGCCTACGAAGAAAGCCTTCGTCTTCGCCCTGCCGACCCAGGTACCAAGCAAAACCTCCAAATGGCAAAAAAACGGCTTAAGGAGGAGGAAAAAAGAGAAAAGGAGCAAAAGCAGAAAAACCAGCAACAACAGCAGGATCAACCAAATCAAAATCAGGAACAACAAAACCAACAAGATCCGCAGCAAAATCAGCCAAGTCAACCCCAACCAAACCAGCAGGGCCAACCCCAACAACCCCAACAACCCCAAGGCGAGCAACAAAAAAAACAAGAAGAGCAACGGCTAAAAAAAGAAGATGCCAAACGCTTGTTAGAAACTGCCGTCGGCCCAGACGACAAGAAAAACGCGCAGAAATACCGTGCTGCCCAAAAACAGTCCAAGGCAAAAGTGCCAAACAAGGATTGGTAACAATTATACCTTCAAGTCAGGATTGATATTTTCTGACAATTCCCGGTAAATCTCCCGCCATTCGGGGTTGTTGGCCAGCAGATCGAGGTGTCGGCGTACCGTATCTACATCCCCGCGCATGGCCGGGCCGGTTTGCATACGGGCGGGTGAATCTTGCAAGGCTTTGGCGAGTGTTTCCTCCATGAGCGGATGTAGGAGTTCAAATGGCAGGTCTTTTTCCTCCAAAATTTTCTCGGCGATGGCAAAGCATTGGTTGGCAAAGTTGTTTGCAAACACTGCAGCCACATGCAGCAGGGAGCGTTGCTCGTCATTTACCCGATACACAAGGTTGCCGATGGTCTTGGCGATTTTTTTCAAAAATAAAACATCTTCTTCCGATTGTGCGTCCACACAAAAAGGGATTTTTGACCAAATCGGCGTGTGTTCCAAAGAGAAAGATTGCAGCGGATAAAAAACCCCGAACCGATCAAAATAGGGTGCCAATACTGCCCCAGCTGTACCACCAGAAGTATGGGTCACCAGCGCATTTTGGATGTATGGCGCAAATGCTTCGGCCACGGATTCTATCGCATCGTCCCGTACAGCGATAATGATCCAATCTGCATCGGGGAACACATCGGCAGGGAAATCTGACCAGGGAATATGGAGGCTTTCGGCCAACGCTTCCGCATGCTCGGTTGTCCGGCTGATAATCTGAGCAACGTGCAAACCCTTGCTTTTCAGGCGTTTGCTCAGGTGCCATGCAATGCGGCCAGCGCCTACGATTACGATTTTCATTTTAACTATGATGTATGATGTATGATGTATGATGTATGATGTATGATGTATGATGTATGATGTATGATGTATGATGTATGATGTATGATGTATGATGTATGATGTATGATGTATGATGTATGATGTATGATGT
>Ga0163147_10000798_pt1 | contig 49703 bp, 42 predicted proteins | sample OliLakLV19MP6G1_FD_148597 | JGI IMG/M metagenome (GOLD analysis project Ga0163147, IMG submission 148597) | Freshwater microbial mat bacterial communities from Lake Vanda, McMurdo Dry Valleys, Antarctica- Oligotrophic Lake LV.19.MP6.G1 | ecosystem: Environmental > Aquatic > Freshwater > Lake >... | reverse complement strand
TCTCAATCACGCTTGATTGCGCTCGAACCGCGTTTGCGGCATCTGCTGCCCGCAGATTTATATGCCAATTATTGGATTTCGCCATCGCCTGAAACATTGATGCACGTCTTTGAGCATTTGCGGACGCTGCGGCGTATTTTGTCCGATTATGTCCCACGCCAAGTTTCTGAAAGTTTGCCTCATCCCGGACAAGCACGGTATGAGTGGCAAGAAGGCACATTGATGTTCACCGATTTGGCAGGCTTTACGCCGCTGATGGAAGCCAGCGCCCAACATGGACGGGCGGGTGCGGTGGCACTACTAGAGGTACTGAATCGCTATTTTGCCGCGATGATCGAAATTATCAGTAAGTCCGGTGGCAATCTCTTGGAATTCACTGGCGACGCGATGTTGGCGTTGTTTCCGGCGGGGCCACGTTTGAACGATACCCGTCAAGCAGTACGGGCAGGATTGCGGATGCAGCGAGCCATGAGCCAATTTGCCAATATTCAAGTATTGGGCGACAGCTTTAAATTAGGGATGCGGATTGGGCTGCATTCCGGCAAGTTTTTGACGGCTGACATCGGAACACCGCGCCGGATGGAAAATGTTTTGCTCGGCAGCACGGTGCGCCAGACGAAAAAGGCGGAAGGGGCAGGGGAAGTCGGGCGCGTGAATCTTACCTTTCGAGCTTTTCAGCGGGTACAGGATAATTTTGAGTTTGATGATGGTGAGCCGGGTCACATGCTGGTGGTCGATAATCTCTCGGAGCGGCAGCTTGGCGAATATGATATTGCGATGGGCAGCCGCCGCATGGCAAATCCGGTATTGTTTGACCGGAGTGTTGAAGGATTAGCGCAGGAAATTGAAGGATTGGTTAATTTGATCGAACCGCTGGCGAGTTATTTACCTGCGCCTGTGCTGAATCTTGCAGTTGAGGGGACAGCGCACCGCCGGATTGAGCCAAAATTCCCCGAATTGACGGTGATGTTTGTGAATCTGCTGGGACTGCCGGAAGCGGCTGACAGCGCGCAACCGGGCGAAGAAGAACGAATCGTTTCTACATTTTCTCGTGCCTTTGCGTTAATTAATGCCGCGATTGAATCACGCGGGGGGGTGCTTAAACATGTGACGTATCATCTCTCCGGCTCAGACATGCTCATTTACTTCGGCACGCCTAACGCACATACGGATGACCCGGCCCGTGCTGCCAGTGCTGCGCTTGCGATTAAAGACATGATTGCTGGGTTTGAGCCGACAATGGTCAACAACGGTATGATTCATCTAAGCTGCCAAGTCGGAATTTCATGCGGGTCCGTCTTTGCGGCGGAAATTGGTGAGCCGCGTGGACGGCGTGAGTTTAACATCCTCGGTGATACTGTGAATACAGCAGCACGGTTGATGGGGAAGGCCGATCACAACCAAATCCTCATTAATGACTCGGTTTACCAAGAGATCAAAGACGTGTTTGAAGTCGAGCCAATGGGCGTGATGACATTGAAAGGTAAAACATCCGTCGGCAGCATTTATGCCTTAACAAAAGCGGTGGATCACGAAAGCTGAAAACTTTCGGGATTAATCAGATTGGTTAGGGGCGGGTTGATCTGTCCCTGCAGTACTTGGCTTATCATCATCAATCACAGAGCCGATGGCCTCCCATAGATTTTGTGCCAATATACTCGTAGTACGCTTTTTATCGGACGGGGCTGTCGGTTCGGAAATAACATCGCCTTCGAGGGCGAGTTTGCCCCAGATATTATCTGGTAATTTGCGGTTTCCACCGCGTCGTAAGACATTTTCGTTCACAGTATCTTCCATACCCAGCGCACCCCAAATCCCCTGAAAAACGGTGTGACCGGGTTTACGCCTTAAATTGACTTTATAAGATGTAATATTATCTTCGATAGTGGGAATAAGCCAGCGGCGCTTGCACAGGGTATCTAGCAGTTCATCCAACTCGGACTGGCTAATGTTATCTTCGAGCAGAACTTCCTCTGCGCTGTCGTGAATAGCAGCGTGGGTAATTTGCGGCTCATTCAGCACCAGACGGATGATTTTTCGCATAGCGGGGGGCAGATCTGCTAATTCAACAATGTTGATTCCCTCTTGCACAGCGCTCCGCCTCTCGTTTATGGGAAACCTTCACCCAATTTATTTTGACACATTCTAACATAAGACGCATTTTTCGCAGGTATCGTAACACTAGATATAAAGAGGTTTTTACAGGATCACCGCTGCTTTTAGCGTTTATGCCTCTGTTTGGCTGACACTAAATTTAAAGATCGTGGTCGATTGGTAAATGTTGCCAGGCCTTAATTCCGTCGAGGGGAAATGAGGCTGATTTGGTGAGTCGGGGAAGTGCTGCGTTTCCAGACAAAGGCCATCACTTTGACGGTAAATATTTCTACTAGAACCGATGAGTTCTCCGGTCAGGAAATCGCCGGAATAAAATTGAATGCCCGGCTCAGTGGTCAGCACGTCTAAGACACGACCTGATTTTGGCTCGGAAAGCTGTGCGGCTAACACTAGCGATTGATTGTCCGCACGGTTCAAGATGAAATTGTGATCGTAGCCGTGACCGATGACCATTTGTGGGTGTGATGATCGAATTTCTGCGCCAACCGCTTTAGCTATAAGGAAGTCAAACGGTGTTCCCATCACAGGCGCGATTTCGCCCGTTGGGATCAATGACGCATCAACCGGAAGGTAGGTGTCGGCATTCAGCATTAAATGATGATTCTCGATTGACCCTGATCCCTCGCCTGCTAAGTTGAAATAACTGTGATTGGTCAAATTAATGATTGTGGGTGTATCCGTCGTTGCGGTGTAATCAATCTGTAGTGCATTTTCGTCGTTTAGGCTATAAACAACCTTGATGACGAGATTACCCGGAAACCCTTCTTCCCCATCTGGACTAAGGTAGGTTAAGGCTAATCCGGCAGTGCTTTCTTCCACCGTCCACACGCGCCTATCTAAGCCTTTAGTGCCGCCGTGTAAAGAATTTTCCCCGTTGTTTTGCGCGAGCGTATAGGTTTTTCCGTCTAATATAAACTTTGCTTTGGCGATTCGGTTGGCATAACGACCCGCGACAGCGCCAAAATAGGGATGTGGATTTTCGTAATCTTGGAGCGAGCTAAACCCCAACACCACATTTGCTATTTCACCATTTCGGTCAGGTGTGCGGATTGAAGTAACAATGCCACCGTAGGTGATGATCTTTACCTCCATGCTACTGGCATTCGTGAGTGTAACTTCATCGACCTGAACACCATCTGAAGTGATTCCGTAAGGACGTTTTATGAAACCCATCATTTTTCCTTGTTTCGTGGCGCATGTTAATTAAAGCATCAAAAGTTTAGCATGAGAAGTCATCATTATAAGCACATCGAAAAATGGTTCTATAGTTTGTGGTTATATTGCACTATGAATGGTCATTGGCGCTATAATCTGAGTCGAAAATCTTCTTGCAAAATAATTTAAAATATAAACCATCATAACAAAGGGATAGTTTTGATGAACACGACGACTTGTATCAATCAGATAAAACCCTATCGCAAAATCACGGGTATTTCGGCGATTTTACTGCCGTATACGGAAAGTAATGAGATCGATTGGGCGGGGTTTTGCGCCCATGTTGCCCGTACTGCGGAAGCCGGATTAACCCCGGCTGTGAATATGGATACGGGTTATGTGAATCTGTTGGATGAAGAAACACGACGGTTGGTGTTGAGGCGTACACAAGAAACACTCAACGGCGGGGCATTTGTGGCGGGTGCATTTGTTGGCGATCAACCTGGTTCGGCTTGGGATTTTGATGCCTATAGTGACCAGATCGACGTTATTCAGCACTTTGGCGGTACGCCTGTTATTTTTCAGTCCTACGGGCTGACATTACAAGCGCCAGACACCGTGATTGAGTCCTATCGTGCAATAGGGGATCACTGTTCGGCGTTTATCGCATTTGAATTAGGGACGATGTTCGCGCCTTTCGGCAAAATTTATGACCTTGAAGTCTATAAGGGGCTACTGGAAATCCCCCAATGTATTGGGGCGAAGCACTCCTCGCTCAGTCGTACCTTAGAATGGGAACGGTTGGCGCTGCGCGATCAATATCGCCCGGATTTTAAAGTGTTTACGGGTAACGATCTCGCCATTGATATGGTGATGTATGGCAGTGATTACCTGCTTGGGCTGAGTACCTGTGCGCCTGATTGGTTCGCCAAGCGCGATGCGATGTGGGAAAGCGGCGATCCTTCCTTTTATGAACTTAATGATCTGCTGCAATATCTAGGATTTTTCGCTTTCCGTGCGCCTGTTCCCGCTTATAAGCACAGCGCCGCACAATTCCTTAAATTGCGGGGTTGGTTGCGTTCTGATGCGCCGCATCCCCAAGCGCCGCGCCGACCTGAAAGTGATGTTGAGGTGATGCGGGTACTGCTTGAGCGCTTTGAGGTGTTTTCATGAGCTATCGCCGTATCGCGCAGCTACGTACAGCGGAACAATTCGCCAGCCATCTTGAAGCAATTGGTTGCGAACTGCCCTTCGATAAAATGGTGGAGCATGGCGCTAATTCGCCGCTCGCTGCCAATACCTTTATTCATGGCAAGCGAGTTGGAAATCGTTTTGCGATCTTACCGATGGAAGGGTGGGATGGCACACGAGATGGGCATCCGACAGATTTAGTCTTGCGCCGTTGGCAGCGGTTTGGATTAAGCGGCGCGAAACTTATCTGGGGTGGGGAAGCGGTAGCAGTGAAGCCTGATGGCAGGGCGAATCCACATCAACTTATGATTAATGCCGAAACGATAGGGGCGCTTGCCAGCTTACGGCAAGAATTGGTCAATACCCATCAGTCGCATCATCACACCACTGATGATTTATTAATTGGCTTGCAGTTGACCCATTCGGGACGGTTTGCGCGTCCTAATGATAAAAAACGTCTTGAGCCGAAAATCCTCTATCATCATCCTTTATTGGATACAAAGTTCCATTTGCCGTCCGATTACCCTTTGATGACGGACACAGAAATTGGTGATTTAATCTCGGATTTCGTACAGGCGGCGGTTTTGGCGCAGCAAGCCGGATTTGCCTTTGTGGATATTAAGCATTGTCATGGGTATTTGGGGCATGAATTCCTCACGGCAATCCATCGGCAAGGAAATTACGGCGGCAGTTTTGAAAATCGTACCCGTTTTTTGTGTGAGGTTGTCGAAGGAATCCACCGCGACGCACCCGGTCTGCATGTCGGTGTGCGCTTGAGCGCGTTTGATTGGTTGCCTTTCCGTGCGGATGAAAAGGGTGTTGGTGAGCCGGAAGTTTGGGAAAATGGCAGCTATCCCTATGCTTTTGGTGGGGATGCTGCGGGGATTGGTATTGATTTGACGGAGACACACGCCTTTTTGAACCTCTTGCAAGCGTTAGGGATTCAGATGGTCTGCATTTCCGCTGGCAGTCCGTATTACAATCCGCACATTCAGCGTCCAGCCCTGTTTCCGCCGTCCGATGGCTATCAACCGCCAGAAGACCCCCTAGTGGGGGTTACACGACAGATCAAGGTGGTCGCTGCGTTAAAGCAAGCCCATCCTGAGTTATGCTTTGTGGGTTCGGGCTATTCTTATTTGCAAGATTGGCTGCCGCATGTAGCGCAAGCCGTTGTGCGAAGTGGGATGGCAGATTTTATCGGCTTGGGGAGAATGGTTTTGTCTTATCCTGAGATGCCTGCGGATATATTGGAAGGCAAGGCTTTGCAGCGCAAACAAATTTGCCGCACGTTTAGCGATTGCACCACTGCACCACGCAATGGGCTGATTTCGGGTTGTTATCCGCTGGACGATTTTTATAAGAATCGGGAAGAGGCCGAGCAACTTTCTGCTGCTAAACATCAGTCAAAAGTTTGATTGAGGGAGATAGTATGCACCCATGCGTCGTATCGAACATGGGTAGAGTTTATGGCAATCTTCGTTCATTCGCAGGAATGGGTAAGTTAGCCCATATTGAAAAGCGCTCTGCAAAAAGCCTGTGTTTTATGGCACAGGCTTTTTGTTTGCAAAGCGGAAAATTGCTTAATAGTGGCGTTTAGCGCACATCAATCGTTAGGCCGAGTGCGTCGGCAATTGTGCGCCATGACACTAACTTGAAATTCTGAGTGGATTGGGGATTAATGTTTAGATCATCCTGTACGACCAATACACCGTCCGGGAAAGCTTCGCCTAGGGCAAACGGCGTAACATCAAGGCCATCTGTGCCGCTGACTGCATCTATACCCTCGGTTTCAACGATACGGAATGTGCCGATATAGGTGTTATCCCCGCTGCGTTCATAGACGACAAAGGTGCTGCTGCCTTGGCTGGAGACGATCAAATAACCACCGCCATCGCTGGTCGGATACAAAGTTACGCCCTCTACATCAGCGGTCAGATGACCACCTTCTTCAGTGCTATCAATTAAGGTGAGTTCATCACCGCCGTCCGGTTCGGCATTGAATTTCCAAAGGCCAATCGCTTCTTCGCCGATATAAACCACGCTGTTTTCATCGTCCACTACGCAGCCTTCAGTCTGGCTGCCGACGACCAATGTCCGCACAACTTCGGTCACGATTTGTCCGTCCTGTTCAATAAGTTCATGCTGCTCAACCTCGCCTGTATCGGCGCTGTTGATGAATACATAATACTTGGCGCTCACCGGACTAATATACATACATACCCCGTAGACCTCTTCTACGTTTGAGAGGATTGGGCTGGCAGCAACATCAACCAGCATCCGCGACTCGACATCAACGGCATAAATTTCGATGCCTCCGAGTGTGCGATTGGTCGCAATCACTAAACTCGTTGACTGACCATTCAACATAAAACCATCGCGCAGATCGACATTATTCAGGCGACCAATATTGATCGTTTGCTGTACGCTGCCGTCCAGATTATAGGTTACTAAGCCGTTAACTTTATCTGTGCCAATGATAAGGCTGAGTTCACGATCTTCAGGGTGAACCCAAATCGCGGGGTCGTCAGCGGCATCAGTCGCGGCGGGGACGGGCAGCGTTTCTAAGTCCGCCGTAACCGAAACAGCATCCGTCACGACGACCTCTGTTTGTGCTAAACGTGGATCGTAAGTTGTATCTACAACCAAATCTAGTCCTGTTGCCACATCGCCCCATGACACTAGCTTCCAATTGCTGTTGGCATTAGGGTTGCTATTGACATCATCGGTTGTCACGAATAAACCTTGAGGGAAGCGATCATTCAAGGGAAGGTTGATCACATCTATTCCCGCTGGTTCACTCACTGAGTCGATTGTCTCGCTCGCGGTGATTGCGAATTCCCCGATAAAGGCGTTCTCGCCAGCGCGTTCATACAGCAGGAGCGAATCGACGGTTTCATTGGTGACAATCAAATAACCTTCGCTATCCCCGGTGGTATAAACAGCTAATCCTTCGATCTCCCCATCAATATGCCCACCCGAAAAATCCACGATCTGGCGCTGGATGCCATCCTCTGGCTCTGTACCATAGCGCCAAACCAAATTTTCACCTTCGGAGAAATATAGACGGCGCAGCGCATCATCAACCGTACAGCCTTCTAGCTCGCCACCGACATCCATAGCGCGGGCAAGGCTGGTGTTAATTTCGCCGTCGTCTTCCGTCACAATATACTGCTCCACCTGACCATATTCGCTAAAGGCGATAGCATAAAAGGTTTGGGTGAGGGGGCTGCGATATAGACATACACCTTCCAGGCGGATACCCGTTTCGGCCTCTCCGATATAAATCAAGGAGCGTGAGTCTGGCTCGATGGTAAAAAAATAGATGCGCGTTTCGTCTTTGGATGCGGCTGCAATCAAGGCGGCATCACTGCCTCCGAAGCCATAACGCAAATCAGACCCACCCAAACCGCCATACATTTCATTAAAGGCCAATAAATTACCGTCTAGGTCATACAGGCCGATGCCTTCATTGTCATCCATGCCGACAATGAGGCTCAACGCGAGATCATCAGGGTGTAGCCAAATTAAGGGTGAAGAAACGCCATCGCCTGGGGAGGGGGCGGTTTCGCTAACGGCGATCACCTCAAGCACTTCACCCTCGGTATCCTGAGCAATGCCGAAGGAACTTAGTAACAAAACAAAAACAAATAAGCACATTTTCTTGAGCATGTGAGGATTCTCCTAAAATTAAGAACGGGGCGGCAAAATATGCCACCCCGCAAGTGTGAGGGGGTGTTACTGAATTTCGTAGATTGTGGTTGTGCCGCTGATTTCGTTAGTCACGACCAGCAAGTTTGCACCAGTTGGGCTGTTTTCCGCAGAGATGAAAAGGACACCTTCGGGGCCGAGATCGCCCGCCGTGCCAGCTTCGGCATCGCCGCTGAAATCGCGATTGTTCACATACGTCACGAAAGTGACCGCCATCGGGTCGGTAATGTCATAAACCATGATGCCGCCGATGCGTTCTAAACCGACAAAGGCATACGTGCTTTCGCCGATTACGCCCAATGCCAAACCTTCCGGTTCGGGGCCTTTGTTATCGCTGCGCCCGTCGAAATCGCCATTTTCATCGTTGGTGCTGTTGAAGTCTTCTGGGTAGGCTTCACTGGTGATGCGCTCAATATCAGCGCCGCTGTCATAGACTTGCGTACCATCGGGTGTCCAGATCGAGAAGGAACGCGCACCGGGGAGATAAAGGGCATCAAGGTCGCCGTCGCCGTCGGTGTCGCCAGTCGAGGTGACAATTTCCAGACCCAGAATGGCTTCTTCGGTCAACAAGTCGGCTAGACCGGGGAAGGCTTCGTCTACTGCTGCCTCGCCTAGTTCGCCTTCTTCGCTGTAGCCATCATAATCGCGGGTGTCCCCTTCATTGGAAGTCACGAGGTAAAGCTCCTCGCCAGATGTATAGGAAACAATGCTATCGGGCTGATACATACCAAAAACAGGCCAATTGGCAATATTGATGACACCATCATCTTTGCCGGCATCCAATTCATTACCGGGTTGGCTGTGATCTTTAAAGCCGAAGGGGATGACCGCTGTCACCGTACCTGCTGCCAAATCAATCACACCCAGGGCGTTGTTTTCTTGCAGCGTGACATAGGCAGTGGCGCTGTCTGGCGACACAGTGATGTATTCTGGCTCAATATCTTGGGCTGGGGTTGCATTCGGGCCGTAGATGCGTACTGCCGCATCCATGTCGATGCTTTCAAAATTTACGCTGGTGACTGAGGCTGCTTCTACGCCACCGCTGATGTCAATGATGCTGATGCTGCCCACCGGATCGACGGTGTAATCGCCACTCGGTTCGCCTTCGTCGGCGGTCAAAACTTTTGTGCCATCCGGCGCGAATGTCACCATATCGGGGAGCGCACCAACGGTCACGCTGCTGATAAACGAACCGTCCGCATTGTAGAAACCGACAAAGCCGGGGTCTTGTGCAGGATCAGCTTCAATCGCCACCGCAACAATGCCATTAAAAACGGCGACACTGTTGGGCGATGCGCCGACTTCAGTCACGTCGATTTGTCCTTTGAGAGTGGGAGCAGTGGGGTCGGTGATGTCCAACATATCGATAGTTTGGCTCTCGCCATTGACGACATAGACGGTGTTGGTTGCGGCATCATAAGTAGCAATTTCAGCAGCACCTTCATCGAAGCTGCCATGCACATAAGTGCCTAGTACGGTGAGTGTCATTCCATCTTGTGCGACTAATGGCACAGAAAGGATAGCGAGTAAAACTAGTAGCAGAATAAATCTTTTCATGTGTCCTCCGGGACAAGTGCATGTCATAAAACTTGGAAGATGCAATTTTGGCGGAACATTTTTAAGAATAGGATATGGTTTGTTTAAAGAGTGTTGAATTTCAGTGAAATCTCGCAAATGAGCGTGAGCCACCCTCACTAAACAGTCTTTATAGATCACTGGATGTAATACAGATGGATATATTAAATGTTTTAAGCCTTGTGAAAATTTGATTAATGCACACTTCATAAAAAATTTAACAACCTTAATCTTCGCTTCATTGTATTTTGATACCCCATCGCTATATTCCCATCTCGTCACTCTAAGTTAAGTGGCCAGAATTACCTCCATCAATTCGTGAATCGGTTTGGGATCTTTAAATATGCTTGAAGTCAAGAATTTACGTGTTGTCTATCCCAATGGTAATGAAGCATTGAAATCTATTTCGTTGAGTGCTGAACGCGGGGAAATTATCGCCGTGATTGGGCGCTCTGGTGCCGGTAAATCTACCCTGCTGCGTTGTATCAATGGGTTACAAGCTACAACGAGCGGCGAAGTTATTCTAGATAACGAAAACATCACCGCGATGGGAAAAAACCAGCTTCGTTTGGCACGCCGCCATATTGGTTTTGTTTGGCAGGAATATAACTTGATTGATCGTCTTCCTGCGATAACAAATGTGCTGACAGGTCGTTTGGGATATAACGGTGGGTTAGGCAGTTTAATGGGCTATTTTAGTCGCAGTCATCGTGAAGTGGCGCTTAAAAGTCTGGAGCGCGTCAATATGCTGCATCGCGCCAATTTCCGCGCTGATCGGCTTTCTGGTGGGGAGAAGCAGCGTGTTTCTATTGCTCGCGCAATCGCTCAGGAACCTAAAATTCTCTTGGCTGATGAACCTGTCGCCAGCCTTGATCCCGAACTCTCAGTGCAAGTGATGAGTGATTTGGCGCGGGTCGCTCGTGATGTCGGTGTATTAACGCTTATCAACATTCATGATGTTGACCTTGCGAAACAATATGCAGATCGTTTGATTGGTATTGCTGAGGGAAAAGTTGTCTTTGATGGCACACCCGGTCAACTTACCCAGTCTGTTTTAGATCGCATTTACCGCTTTGATAAACACGTTAACGGCGCGCCCCCTGAAGACGTTGCGTTACCAACAGGCAGTTTAGTTGGGGCAAGTGCATAAAATGGCTACCGAACAATCCATCCTATCAACCCCACCCGTTTCGCCGGAAGTGCTGCGCGAACAACTGCTGCGCCCGTTTCCGAGTATCTCTGTACGCGGGCTGCTTATAATCCTTGTCGTCATTGGCGCTTTGTCTTGGTGCTTATCGGGTGTAGGCCCAGGGCCAACTAACCGTGTGACTTCGATTTTTGATCCCTTTATTGCAATGGGCAACCTCATCGGACGAATGCTTCCGCCACAATTTGAAGTAGCAAGGAACCAAGAATTTCAAATCAATATCTTGGGACAGCAGATTGTTGACACCACAATTGAAGCAAGCACGATTAATTTGTTTGGTAACGAAATTCAAATTGGCTGGCTCCCAGTCGTTACGGCTGTGTTTGAAACCATTCAGATGGCCGTCATTGGAACCCTTGCGGCGGTGATAATGGCCTTGCCATTGTCAGTTCTAGCTGCCCGTAATGTTTCTCCACATCCAGCACTTTACCAGATTACGCGTCTGATTTTAAATTTTCTGCGTTCTATCCCAGAACTCATTTATGCACTTCTGTTTGTGGCTGCTGTAGGTTTGGGGCCGTTTACAGGCGTGCTAGCGCTGGCATTTGGATCCGTGGGGTCTTTGGCGCGTGTCTTCGCAGAAGCCATCGAACAGATCGACCCGGCACAGGTTAATGCGGTGCGTGCAACTGGCGCAAGTGGAATGCAAACATTTATTTACTCCGTCGTCCCACAGGCTGTTCCGTTATTCATTTCGTACTCGATCATCTATTTTGAAGGCAATGTGCGCCACGCCACGATCCTCGGATATGTGGGGGCAGGCGGGGTTGGCTTTCTATTGTTCAAGTACACCGGGACCAGCGATTACGATAAATTACTGGGGGCGACTTTGGTTTTGGTAGTGGCTGTTACGATCATTGATCGTTTCAGTAGTTGGGTGCGCCTGCGCGTTATTTAGGCTCGGTGTTCGCCCACACTATTTTGCGAAAAGCATATTCAATGAATGGAGATCACATGAAAAAGTTCGTACTGGCACTGGTTCTACTTGTTTCCTTAGCCGTGATGGGTTTCGGCATCGTGTCTGCTCAAGAAGTTGACCGCACAGGATGGCCTGAGACCTTCATCATCGGCGTGTATCCCGGTGATAATGTTGAAGAAGCCCTCGCCGCTGTTGAACCGCTGCGTGCTTATCTGGAAGAAACACTGGGTGTTCGCACCGTCCTCATCACCGGCACCAGCTACAACGCCGTGATCGAAGCGATGGTTGCTGGTCGCGCCGATGCGATTGAAGTTGGCCCCTTCTCTTATGTGTTGGCTGCTGATGTTGCCGATGCCGAAGCGATTGCTGTTGCCAACTATGAAATCGAAGTTGATCTGGAAGAAGTCCCCGGTTATTACAGCTTGCAATTCACCAAGAAGGGGTCGGGCATTGCAAGCATTGCAGACCTCGCTGGTCGCAGCTTCGCCTTCACCGATCCGGCTTCCACCAGCGGTTATTTGGTTCCTGCAACCGACATTCTGCTGGATCAAGAATTTACCGATCCGGCTCAAATCGAAGAATTTGCTAGCGTTTCATTTGCGGGCAACCACCCCACAGCCGTGCTGTCGGTTTGGAATGACAGTGTAGAAGCTGGCGCGACCTTCGACGGCAACCTGGCTGTTCAGGTTGAAGAAGCGGGTATCGAACTTTGCGGTTATGAAGACCTGGGCATTGAAGGCCCGGCGACTGCCGAAGAATTCCCCTATCTGGATGCCATGACCCGTGACGAAATCATGGCGATCTATGATGCTTGCCCCGATGGCAGCTTGGTCGTCTTCCATCAATCGCCCCTGATCCCGGAAACCCCCTTTGCCATTAATGGCAACCTGCCGGAATCCTTCAAAACAGCCGTCAAAGATGCGCTGTTGGCGATTGCCGACAACCAAGACTTGGTGAATGAACTGGAACGCTATTACGTTGATCCCACCGAAGCAGCAGGCGTTGAAAGCATTGACGCATTGTATGACTCGCTGCGTGATATCGCTGTTTTGTTGAACATTGACCTAAGCGCCCGTTAATTTTCACTGGTTTTAAACAAATATGAGGGGCGTTATAATGACGCTCCTCTATTTTTGCCACTTTTTAAGGAAACCTCCTTCGTGCAACCTATATTTACACAAACCGATTATTTGACCATTTTGACCCATGCTCCGGCAGATCGTATTAAAATACTCGCGGATGATGTTATCCCTCATCTGGGAACGATCACCGTTTTAAAAAACCGCACAGGGTTAGTTATGCTGCCTTATACGGATAGCGCAATGGGGACGCAGTTTCATCTGGGCGAAGTGCTGGTCGCTGAAGCGCATGTCCGTTTGGAAAATGGGGTAGAAGGCTATGCGGCTTGTGTGGGACGAGATTTGTTGCAAGCCCTTGCCGTCGCGCTGCTGGATGCTGCCATGCAAGCCAATATACAGCGAGAAGTCATCACCGCTTTTATTAACACGCAGCATATTGCTCAACAACAGGCCGATGAGGAACTCCTGCGGCAGGTAGAAGCGACGCGCATCGAAATGGAGACATTTTGATGACGCATCCTCTTTATACATCCGCTGAAGCACAATCTCGTGAAACTTTTCTCGCGCTGATGTGGGCGTTAAGTTATCCAGGTCGCATTTATAGATTACCCACCACTGCTAACAACTTTGCCTTAATTGCCGAAACCCTGCTCGATTTGGAAACAAGTTATTTCACAACGGTAGAGAGTCTTCAATCAACACTGGCACATACTGGCGCGAAAGCTCTGCCCGTTGAACAAGCTTCTTATCATTTTTACCCGACCCTTGATGAAAATAGCATGGAATTTATCCAACGTGCCAATATGGGTACGATGCTTTACCCGGATGAAGCAGCTACACTTATTATTGGCTGTACATTGGGCAGCGGATTACGGGTTACACTTCAAGGTCCCGGTGTCAGTGGTCACCAAGCGTTTCATATCAATGGCATTCCTGAAGCGTTTTGGCAGCAGCGTCGAGCGGCCTGTCGCTTTCCGCTGGGTTGGGATGTGTATTTCGTGGATGGGGCACAAGTAGTCGGCCTCCCGCGCAGCGTGAGTGTCGAATTAGGGTAATCATCATAGGATATTCAGATGTATGTAGCAGTACGTGGCGGAGAAGACGCAATCCAACACGCCGAACAATTTTATCACGCGATGGCTGGCAAGCTCACACCGCAAAATATTCAATTAATTCAAGAGCAGCTTCCCTATTTGCTCGACAAAGTAATGGGGGAAGGTTCGCTCTATGCGCCGGAACTAGCAGCATTGGCGCTGGCGCAGACAGGCGGGGATCTTTATGAAGCGGTTTTACTTCTGCGTGCTTATCGCTCCACCCAACCGCGAATCGCCTATGCTGCTCCCGCTACGGCGGATAAAGTACTGACCGTGCGTCGCATATCAGCGGCCTTCAAAGATATTCCCGGTGGGCAGGTGCTTGGCCCTACTTTGGATTACAGCCACCGCCTACTGCGGTTGGACATTCTCGATGGGTTGGCTGAAGATAATGAGGCTACAGCGCCACAGGCAGAGCTACCTGCGCCGTCAACGTATCCAGCCGTTGCGGATTGGCAGCGTTCACAAGGATTACTGCCGCCGATTGAGGCCAATCAAATTGATCCGGTCATGATCCCTGATGTCACGACGGATGCGGTGTTATTCCCTGCGCCCCGCGCCCACCGTTTGCAAGCATTAGCGCGTGCCGATACAGGCGGCGTGTTGGCGCTTGGTTACGCCAGTATGCGCGGGTACGGTCTCATTCATCCGACTGTGAACGAATTGCGATTAGGTTATGCCGAAGTTGAACTCAAACATCCGGTAACGGGTGAGGCGTTCAGTGCGGGACGGGTGCGCGTCAGCCAAGCAGAGGTCATTAGCAGCGGCGGTGATAGTGGCAAAGCGGGTTATCAACTTGGATTTGCCGCCACACTTGGCTGGAATGAAGTTAAACTCATCGCTGCATCAACACTCGATATGGAAATGAATAATCGCGAACCGCATCCGGCGCATACTGAAGAGTTTGTGATGTATCACACCGAGCCGGTGGAATCTTCGGGCTTTTGCATTCACTTTAAACTGCCGCATTATGTCACTTTCGCCAGTAGTATGGACTCGGTGCGAAAGGTTATTTCGACATTTTACAGCGGCGATCAACCGCCCCAACAAGAACTCGAAACCATCAGGCAGGTGCAGCCATGACTCTTCAAGATTTGGCGCAGCCTCGCCAAGATTACAGCTATGCCTTTATGGATGCCTATGCCAAGCGTGAACTGCGCCGTCGCATGTTGAAGGCGATTGCAATTCCCGGCTATCAAGTGCCATATGCCAGCCGCGAACTACCGATTGCGCGGGGATGGGGGACGGGCGGGTTGCAAGTCACACTCAGTCTGGTTGGGCCGGAAAGTGTGGTTAAGGTTATCGATCAGGGTGCAGATGACTCGGTGAATGCGGCGAACTTACGCCGTTTCATCACGCGGATGAGTGGATCGCAGACGACAACCGATACGCTAAAAGCGACTCTGCTGCAAAGTCGTCATCGTATCCCGGAAGAAATTATGCAGGAAGGGCAGGCGCTCGTACTGCAAGTACCCGATCCGGAACCGCTGCGTGGCGTTACTTCCGATATATCCAAAGCGCATCAACTCCATGCCGACTCCGATTATGGGCAGATGTGGCTGCTGTTGTATGAACAGCTTGTGCGCTACCGGCAATATATTCAAGGCGCGAGTTATCCTTCGTTAGTAAACGGGCGCTATATCATCAGTCCCAGTCCTATTCCGCGATGGGATACCCCTAAATTGCATCAATCGGCGCACTTGACTCTACTTTCCGCCGGACGTGAAAAACGCTTGTATGCTGTGCCACCCTATACCGATGTGTATCCACTGGAATTTAGCGATGTGCCATTTCAGGTCGAAAATCAGCGGGGTTGGGTCTGCAAAACTACGGGCGTTCAAAATAAGTTTATGAACGAACTGCCGCAGGAAGATGGCACATCCCAATATGAACTTTCGGACAGTGGTTATGCGGAAAAATTGATGAATACGGGCGAAACCTCATCACCTTATTACGACGATCAAGGAAATTTCTATCATGCTGGCTATCTCAAACCACCAGTCCTCCCAACCCTTTGATGCACCACGCCTAGTCACCACAGCCCCATTGGTGCGAGCAACTGGCTTGACCAAGCGCTATGGCTCGATTGAAGCGGTTGCCGGGGTGGATGTCGAAGCCTATCCCGGTGAAGTGTTAGGGATTGTGGGCGAGTCGGGTTCAGGCAAATCAACGGTGCTGCGATTGCTGAATCTGGAAGAGATGCCAGACACTGGTGCGTACATGTTGAATACGCCGACACTTGCGGGTAAAAATCTATACGATTTAGATCGCTTCGCTCGTCGTGAAGTACAAATTCTCTCGATTGGTGTCGTTTATCAAAATCCCCATCTCGGCTTGCGGATGCGTTTTACCAGCAGCGGCAATGTCGCAGAAAGACTTTTACTCACGGGAGAGCGTACGTTTGCCACCCTAAGACAAGCCGCTCGTGATTCGCTGGCGATTTCTGAGTTTCCGCTCAATCGTATGGACGATCCGCCGCGTGTGCTTTCCGGCGGGATGCAGCAGCGGGTGCAGTTGGCGAAGGCGTTGGCGCTAAAACCAGCGCTTCTACTGCTTGACGAACCAACGACTGGATTAGATGTATCAGTGCAGGCGTTGGTGCTGGATACGCTCAAACATCTGCAACGGGAACGCAAAATGACGATTGTTTTAGTCTCCCACGACCTCGGAGTTATCCGTACCCTAGCTGATCGTGTCATGGTAATGCGGCACGGACGGGTGGTTGAACAGGGATTAACCGACCAGATTTTGGAAGACCCGCAAGATGCCTACACGCAGCAGTTGGTTCATGCGAAATTGTGAGAAAGTAATCTAATGCCCTTATTGCAAGTGGAGTCACTCACGAAGCGTTTTTATATTGATCATCTCCAGCGTGAGATTGAAGTTTTCGCTAGCCTGACTTTCACGTTGGAAAGTGGGCAGTTTATCCTTATCGGCGGACCAAATGGTGTGGGTAAATCATCGCTGCTGCGCTGCCTGTATCGCACCTATATTCCGACATCGGGCAGAGCCTTATTCACTTCCACACAAGGGGAGATTGACTTGGCTCATGCCGCTGATGTCGATATTGCGCTGCTGCGGCGGGAAGAACTCGGCTTCGTGACGCAGTTTTTGCGTCCGCGTCCGCGTGTGAGCGCATTAGAACTTGTTGCAGAACCGCTTGTCGACGGCGGGATGATGTGGGATGAAGCGATTGAACAGGCGAAGGGGATGCTTTCCTCATTTGGCCTCAAACATGAGTTGTGGTCAGCGTATCCGACAACATTCTCTGGTGGCGAGCAGCAAAAGGTGAATCTTGCTCGCGCCCTTATCGCGCCACGCCGCCTGCTGCTCTTGGATGAACCTACAGCCTCATTAGATGCGAATACCCGCCAATCTTTACAAACCCGTTTAGCTGAATTGAAAATGCAAGGGGTGGCTATGATTGGCGTGTTCCATCACCCTGAAGACATTCACCACTTAATTGACGATGAAATCCGCTTGACAGTGCCGCAAAAGGATATTGAGCATGTGGTTGACTGATTTAAAGATTGTGCTGCCTGATCGTATCATGGAACGCGGCGCGATTAATATTGAAAAGGGGCGAATTGCCGCTATTGTCGAAGGTAATGTACCCGGACTTGGTCTTAGCGCTAACGGTCTGACACTTGTTCCCGGCGTGATTGATTTACACGGCGATATGCTAGAACGGGACATTGAACCGCGTCCGAATGCGTTTTTTCCGGTGGATTTGTCGCTGTATGAATTGGATAAGCGACTGGCGGGAACAGGCATTACGACGGCTTTTGCTGCGGTGGGTTTCGCTTGGCATCAAAATGATCTGCGAACACAAGAAAAAGCAACGCAGATTATCCGTGTTATCAACAATCAGCGCGATCAGCTTATGGTGGATTTTCGTGTTCATGCCCGTTTTGAAATCACCAACCCGGAGACAGCACCCATTTTGGAAGGGTTGCTGGATGAAAAACTGGTTGATCTGGTTTCACTGATGGATCACACACCCGGACAAGGGCAATATTCCAATTTGGAACGCTACATCGATTTTATGGTAAAGTGGCTTGGCCTCTCGCGTGAGCTGCTCGAAGACAAAGCGAAAGAGCAGATGCTCGGACGGATGGAAGAGGTGGCTGAAACCCCACGCAACTGGGAAGTCGCGGCAGACGTATGCCGACTCGCACGCGAGCATAATATCCCAATAGCATCACATGATGACGACACACGGGAAAAAGTGGATCGTATGCATGAGATGGGCGTGACAATCAGCGAATTTCCGGTCACATACGAAGCGGCGCAGTATGCTCGCCAACACGGAATGCACACCATTATGGGTGCGCCTAATGCTTATCGTGGCGGCTCCAATACGGGTAACTTGAGCGCGACAGAGGCTATTAAAGCGGGTGTGGTGGATATTCTAGCGACGGATTATTATCCAGCGGCGATGCTGCAAGCGGCGTTTAAGCTGGCGCAGGAAGGCGTGATGCCGCTGCATGAGAGTGTGAAGTTAATTGCTCAAAATCCGGCGGCGGCGGTTGGATTAAATGATCGTGGGCGGATTGAAGTCGGTCTGAATGCCGATCTTGTACTCGTCGAAGAAGCGCAAGATCATCCGCGCATCCGTGCCGTGCTGCGCGATGGGCATCCCATTTATTGGGACGCACACATGGCGCGTTTATCACAGTTAACCCCACAGGTCGAATTATGACGCTGCATTATATCTCGCAATATATGGCGGAAAATCATCGGGCGACGATGGCGACTCAGGCATTGGGTGAGCAGCCGGTATTTCATGATGGCGTTTTCATCAAGGATTGCTATATTGGTGAGTGGACGGAAGTTGGCGCGAATAGTTGGTTGGTAGAAACCATGTTGGATGACTATAGCTATGTCGTCGGCGACAATCAGATTATCTATACCGAGATTGGTAAGTTCAGCAATATCGCATCGCATGTGCGGATCAATCCCGGCAATCATCCGATGGAACGCGTGACCCTGCATCATATTACGTATCGGCGCAAAATGTACGGTTTGGGCGAGGATGATGCCAATTTCTTTGAATGGCGACGTTCTCATAAATGCGTTATCGGGCATGACACTTGGTTGGGACATAATGTGATCGTCATGCCGGGAGTCACTGTCGGGACAGGCGCGATTGTTGGCTCTGGAGCCGTCGTGACCAAAGATGTTGATCCATACACGATTGTTGTGGGTGTTCCTGCGAAACCGATGCGTAAGCGCTTCCCCGATAAAACTATCGAAAAGTTGCTCCAAATCGCGTGGTGGGATTGGGATCGGGCGACATTAGAAGCCCGTTTTGATGATTTATATCACATTGACCAATTCGTTGAAAAATATGGTTGATACTCCCTTGTATCAATTCGCGTTTTGGCCTAAACAAGATTTAACTCGAACACTCTACAACGTGTTCGAGTTTTCGGCTAATTGCCTATTTTGATTTATTGACTTTTGACTTTAATCTCTAGCTGAGTTTCTAACCCCTCTGACCATTTTGGCTGTCCACCGCCGACTGAAATCCTAAACATGCCATCCTCTAAAACGCGAGTGCCGTCTTCACACACCCGTGTAAACTGCATGGGGGTGAGCAAAAAAGTCACATTTTGAGAGGTTTCTGCTGTGATGTGAATGCGCTGGAAGGCGGCGAGCTGCCGCAAGGGATAGCCAGGACGTTCCGCGCTGATATAAACTTGAACCACTTCATCACCGTCTAGTTCCCCGACATTGGTCACATCTACGGATAAAGTCACTGTGTCATCGTCGGAAATCCGGGCTTTATCAGACACGATATTGCTGTAGCTAAAGCGGGTATAACTTAACCCATACCCAAATGGGTATAAAGGCTCGCCTGTGAAATAGCGATACGTCCGGCCTTCCATGTGATAGTCTTCAAACGCAGGAAGGTCGTTTACGGATTTGTAGAAAGTCACAGGCAGTTTGCCGCCGGGGTTATAATTACCAAACAGCGCTTCTGCGATTGCCGTGCCGCCTTCTTCCCCCGGATACCACGCTTCGATGATGGCAGGTACATGCTCATGCGCCCAGTTGATCGCCACAGCGCTCCCGTTAAGCAGCACAAGAATAATCGGTGTACCTGTCGCATAAATTGCTTGCATCAGTGTTTCTTGTACATCGGGTAAGTCGAGGCGTAAGCGATCTCCTTGACTAACCAAGCCTTCAGGTAAGCCTTCCTTCTGACCTTCTTCGCCTTCAAGTGCTTGCGACAACCCTCCGAAGAAGATCACCACATCCGCAGATTTTGCCAGTGATACTGCTTCCTCAAAATCGCTTGAATCAGCGCCAAATACGGTGCATCCCTGTGTATAAGTAACTTCAGTTCCTGAAGCTGCCTTTGCGCGAATACCTTCCAGCGGAGTAACACTGCGTGAAGGAAACCCATTATAGTTGCCGAGCAGTGCTTCTGGATCATGCGCGTTGGGGCCGATAACGGCGATGCGCCGCACCATGTTCGACAACGGCAGTAAGTGGTTCTCGTTCTTTAACAAGACAAGAGACCCTCTGGCTGTTTGGAGCGCTAAAGCACGATGCTCCGGCGAATCGTTCACACTGTACGGAATCTGGGTATAAGCGACTTGTTCTGGCGGGTCAAACATACCAAGACGATAGCGACCTGTAAAAGCACGAACGAGGGCGCGGTCAATAGTCGCTTCATCAATTAAACCCTTTGCAACTGCTTCACCGAGCGCCTGATATGTATCTCCACAATCCATGTCGCAACCAGCATTGACAGCAATTGCCGCTGCTTCGGCAGCCGTTGGTACAACCTGATGAAACTTGTAGATGTTATAAACTGCGCCACAGTCTGCGAAAACGAAGCCGTCAAATCCCCACCGGTCACGCAGAATTTGCTGAAGCAGTAGAGGGCTGGCGCAGCACGGATCGCCATACAGCCGGTTATACGCGCCCATCACTGATGCGGCTCCGCCATCCCGAACACAGGCTTCAAACGCAGGGAGATAGGTTTCCCAAAGATCACGCTCAGTGGGTTGAACATCAAACTGAGCGCGAATTTGTTCTGGGCCGCTGTGGACGGCAAAATGTTTGGGTGTAGCGACGACTTTCAAGTAGTTGGGGTCGTCCCCTTGCAGCCCTTTGACGAAAGCGACACCCATTTGAGTCGTAAGAAAAGGGTCTTCACCGTAAGTTTCCTGTCCTCGCCCCCAGCGGGGATCACGGAAAATATTGATGTTGGGTGCCCAGAAAGTCAGCCCTGTATATTGTTCAATCACGCCATTACGCACAGATTCATGATGTTTAGCGCGGGCTTCGTCCGCAATAGCAGTGGCAACCTGATGAATAAGCGCTGCATTCCATGTCGCAGCTAATCCCATTGCTTGCGGGAATACGGTTGCGACCCCTGAGCGTCCTACACCGTGCAAACATTCATTCCACCAGTTGTACGCTGGAATATCTAAGCGCTCGATGGCAGGCGCATCGTGCATCATCTGACTGATTTTTTCTTCCAGAGTCATCTGGCTGACTAATTCACGAGCGCGTGATTCAAATGCGTTTGTTTTCATGTTACGCCTTAAATACCTCTATTCAAAATGAAACTTATTGAGAGGCCAAAGAAAACTAGCCTCTCTGATTCGCATAATCCGCTGTAGGGTTGCAAAATCAGATTTACCGAAAAACACCGTAAAGCCCCTAGCTTTAGATACGGGGATATAAGGCGTAGAAAATCTTGAAGCTTGAAACCATTGGCGCTATACTTCCATTCATTCAATTGGCACATTGCACGAGGCGTAAAGTCCGGTAATTGAGCCAATCGAGGCACTTTAATAATGGAATATAGGCGGTTGTGGCAAATAGGTTGCCACGTAAAATATTCAACCAACAAGGTCTGTGTTTTGAGATGGGGCATCATCTCATACTGTCTCAGTCGGTGGAAGTCCCTGCGTCAAGCACGGCATCCGGCGTTCACGGCAGAAGCCCCTGCCTTTAGGACTGGGGAGTATGTCACTTGCTTGGGGATGTTATTCTTCGTCTACAGTAGCCCCGCGCAGCGTATTTTCGACTGAGAGCAAATGCTCAAACATGCGCTGCTGCGCCAATTCAGGATCACGCGCTTTGATAGCGTCTAAGATGCCTTGGTGCATTCGAGTGGCGCGTTCGACTCGTTTAATTCTCACGTCATGTTGTTCACCAGCAGTTCGCTGGCTGCTGGCGATACTCATTTGGGCGATGGCTTGCATGATGCGCGTCAACAAGACATTCCGAGAAAATTCGGCTGTTTTAACATGGAACTCGATATCCAGTTGTGCAAAATCAGCCGGATTATTGTGCAAGCACGTCCATGAACGTCGCAGAATATCTTCTAATTGGATAATTTCCTCGTCGGTAACCTGTTGAGCCGCCAATGCTGTTGCTCCCGGTTCAATCACTTTACGCGCCTCTATCAATTGAAGAAACGAATTGTCGGTGAGTGAAAATACCAAAGCAAAATTTTCGACCAATAACTGCGGCTCAAGTGATGTTACAAATGTTCCAGAGCCATGTTTGAGTTGCACGACGTTCATCATCGCTAATGAGCGCAGTGCCTCGCGCACCGTTGCGCGGCTTACACCCATGAGCAGAGCAAGCTCACGTTCCGGCGGAAGCCGATCACCGGGGCGAAGCTGATGCTCTCTGATGAGCGATAGAATACGCTCGGTAATCTGGTCGGAAATCGCTTCACGATGAATGGTACCACGAAACTGATCATTTAAGGTTTGTTGACGAGCCATACGCTAGGAGTCCAGGTGATCTAACCAATTTATCGTGAAAAATTGTAAGCGTTGTGAGCGCCAAAAACAATAACAGGCTATCCGTAAACTTACAAGTAGGGGCGAAACTACAGTTCGCCCCTACCGAAGGCACTTGGTTTTTAGCTGTTCGCGGACTTCCAGGCATCAATTTGCGCTTGCATTTCGTCACGGATACGTTCAACGCCTGCGTCAATTAGTGCTTGATTCAGATTGTTTATACCCTCATCCACATCCACAACGCCACTGCCGAGTGGGTTAGCGAACTCTTGGTAGGCTGCTGCAACCGAGGCAATTTCTGTCTGGACTGATGAGCCGTCAAACGTGAAACCGAGCACAGGCGACGGACGAGCATTGCGATTCAGTTCAGCCGTTTCAGGCCAGGCACCAACCTGGCTAGCGTCCCCATAATATGAATTGAAGACGTTTCCGAACATCCAATCAGTACTTGGGGCATAGCCCGTATCGCCAAAGCTTGCGGCACCGTTTGCTGGCCGGATAAGGAGCTGATCTTCATCGGCCCATTCCCAATGCACACCCTCAAGCCCTTTGCACAACATGTTATAGAATACCGGGTCAGAATTGGCCAGTTCAAGGTACTGCACAGCCAATTCTGGATTAGCAGAAATCGAACTGATTCCGTTCAAAGTGGCACTAACGCCGCCTGTCGTCAACAATGGTTCAGCGATGGCCTTGCTGGTGACCGCCCAGCCCCAGCGTGCTTGCACTTCTGCATTGCCCCCGGGCTTGACAATATCGGAAACGCGGACAGCAAACTGACCTGCTAACCACGCATCGTCCATTTGTGTCCAGAGCTGTATATCAGAGGGCGCATAACCTGCCTGATACCAGCGACGGATGAGTTCCGCACCCTGACGATATTCATCGGTCTGACTATAGATCAGCACCTGGGCGGAGTCGTCTGTACTCCTCACCACCAGCATCGAGTTGGGCAACTGCGGATCAAAGCCCCAGTTTTCCTCAGTAAGAATCGGCCCAAGATTATAGGTCACATGGGTCAGTGTTTCGTCTTGATCGACATATTCTTTGACAGCCGCCATGATGGCTTCCAGTTCTTCGTAGCTGGTCAGAGCTGCGAAGGCATCGCCAAGACCCACTGCCTCCAATACGTCAGTGCGAATATAGGGGCCAAATGGCTTGACAAAAATTTGCTGGTTGATCCCAGCATAAATGCTGCCGCCAACGCGCGCTGCTTCCCAGGTCTGCGGGGTTAAGCTCGCCCAAAAATTAGGCGCTAATTCTGGCAGCATATCTTCCAAGGGCATTAGATATTCCTGGTTGACATTGGTGTAGTAGTTGTTGATCCAGGGAGCGGTGAAGGCCAAGTCATAACTCTCAGCCGAGGCATTAATCAGCCCGATCTGGGTGTCAAAAGTACCCCAATCAGTAGCACGGAGTTCAATCGTTGCGCCGATACGTTCCGCCATGTAAGCGCTGAGCGCATCCTGAACGCGCTGGACATCAGGTTGTGGCGCTCCCGGAAAGAGATAAACTAAGCGTGGTAAATCTGCACTGCCCTGTGCCGAGAGCCGCGATAGGCGGGATAAACCACCCAAACTCACGCCTCCAGCAGCAGCAGCAATCCCCATTGACCTTAAAAAATTGCGTCTTGAAATACCTTTTTTCACGAGAAAACTCCTTTGATATTCTAAACTATTTCTTTTTTGCATCATTGAACGGCCTGTTATGCGCCGCACTAGTGCCTATTTAAATGCGCCCAATGTAACCCCACGAATCAAGTAGCGCTGGAAAAACAAGAAGAAAAGCGCTGCGGGTCCGGTTGCCAAGACTGCCATCGCCATCCGTGCGGTCTGCGTCGGGACTTCGCCAACGGTGATGTTGCCGACTGCACTTTGCAACTGCATAGCCTGCGAATTGCTTTGGATGATATAGAGCAGATATTGCAGGGGGTAAAGATGGGGGTCGCGGATGAAATACAACGATGTTGTCCAATCATTCCAGTAGTTAAGCGCCGTAAACAACCCAATGGTCGCCAGCGCGGGTTTAGCCAGCGGAAGCGCAATGCTGACAAAAATTCGTAGTTCGCCTGCTCCATCAACCCGTGCCGCGTCGATTAATTCCGATGGCAAAGCGGCGAAGTAGGTTCGCAAAATCAGCACATAAAAAGCAACGACGAAATACGGCAGCATCAGGGCAAAAAAAGTATCCTGAACGTGCAAGTATTGGGTCATGAGGATGTAATAAGGGACGACGCCGCCATTAAATAACATCGTGAAAAAGACAAAAAATGACAGCGGCTTTCGCAAGACAAAATCTGGACGGGAGAGGACATAAGCCAGCATCGACATGAAAGTTAAGGCGATAAGTGTCCCAACCGTTGTGGTGAGCAGTGTAACCGCATAAGCTCTCACGATAACCGTAGGGTTACGAAAAATCAGATCATAAGCCTCGGTGCTGAACTCTGAAGGAATGAGACGGTAGCCATCGCGGGTAAGGGCGATTTCATCTGTAAAGGAGGCAGAGATAATCAGTAACAAGGGAACTAGGCAAAACAGCCCGAAGCACAGTAGGGTAAAGTGAACACTGAATCGACTCAGCCAATTCATCAAACGGTCAGTGTCTTGTCGTTTTTGCTCGCGGAGACGCTCGGTATGGGTTGACATAATGCCTCCTAAAACAAAGACAACGGTTCGTCGGGGCGTTCAATGCGACGGACGATCCAATTAAACAGAATGACCAGAACAAAGCCGACAAAGGATTGATAAAACTGCGCTGCCGCCGCCATGCTGATATTTTTGGTCACAATCAATGAGCGGTAGATATACGTATCCAGCACATCGGTAACGGGGTAGAGCAACTGTTGATTGCGTGTGACCTGAAAGAACAAGCCAAAATCGGCATTCATGATGTAGGCCATCGCTAGCAACACATTAATCACTACCAATGGCAGTACCATCGGGAAGGTGACATATTTGAACTGCTGCCATTTGCTGGCTCCATCAATTTTGGCGGCTTCAAACAATTGCGGATCAATCGCCAACATACCCGACAGGTAAATTAAGCTGCTGATGCCGACGCCACTCCACAAACTGACGAGCAGGAGAATGATGCGCCAATACTCTGGCGAGTTGTACCAAGAAACAGGTTGTAGGCCTAAGCTACGCAAAATGGCATTGATAACACCATTTTCGGTTGCCAGCAGCGCATACACAAAATAGGAGACGACCACCCACGAGATGAAACGTGGGAGCAGCAAGAGGGTTTGATAATATTTTGTGAGTTGGCTGGTATAAACCTCAAACAGCAGCCAAGCCACAAGCATTGCGAAGATTACGCCTACCGAGATAAACAGCAGATTGAGCACAACCGTGTTGACCGTCGCCCGCACTGCTGTGTCGGTTGCGAATAAAAACCGAAAATTATCTAAGCCTACAAAGTCACTACCAAATACGCCCCGCCGCACTTTGTAGTCGGTGAAGCCGATCCATACCCCAATCAGGGGAAGATATTTAAAAATGAGCAGCCATAGCAAAGCAGGCAGTGCCATCAGAAACCAAGTGAGATTGCGGCGGAAGACATGCCCTTTTAAGGATGCCCAGCGTCGAACCCACACCGATTGATGCGGCGAAATAGGGAGTTGGACTTCATTGTTGCGAAAAGTGTCCATAAATTTACTCAATAAAAGAAATCAAAAATCATTTATAAATGGCCTATTGACCTAGTGGTCTGACCAATTTATAATCGATTGTAGATAGTTTTCATTTTTGTGTCAATACAGGATTTTACGGCGCTGAAATCTATGACGAAAAAGACCCCCTTACCGCCTGTGACGATCACTGCCTCCATCCCTTCCATGAACGCGCCATCTTGGGCGGTCTGGCAGCGGAAACTTATCGAGACGATGAGCCAATCGGTTTACCCGTTTCTGGCAAAATATACACGGGAAGATGGCACGCTCATCTGGCGAGAGTTCCATGAAGACAGCTACCAATCCCGTGATGGCGCTGATGATTTTTATGAGAGTTTTTATAACTGGGCGCTGTTGTATCTCTTGGGTGGCGCGGATCATTTGCTAGACTTGGCGCATCGCCAATGGGATGCCGTGACACAGCAATTGACTCAACTCGGCCTTGTTCATAAAGAGTACGAGCGCGGTTATGACCAATTTCATCAAGGCGAAAGTACCATTTATTTCTATTTCCTCTGTCTGGCTGACCCAACACATCCCAAACTAATTGAACGGGCGCGACGGTTCGCCGGATTTTACTTGAATGAAGACCCGGAAGCGCAGAATTACGATCCCCAGCATAAACTCATCCGTGCGCCACACAATGGCAGTATCGGCCCACGGTGGGGCTACTTCGACGGCGAAATCAGCTATGGTTGGTATCCCTATATGGCTCCTTACGGACTGCCCTATCAGGATGTCGAGGGCGTTAACTCCTATGATGACCTGAAAGACCCGGTTTTAGCAGGACGCATGGGGCAGGTGATGGAAGCCCGTATGGGCAAAGGCGATGTCGCGACCAATTTGATTGTCACTAGCTTGATCGCCAATGCCTATTTGATGACGGGTGACGATAAATACCGCGAGTGGATTGTCGAATATGTGGATGCGTGGCATGAACGGGCGCGTCAAAACGGCGGCTTGCTGCCGGATAATGTGGGGCTTTCTGGTCAGGTCGGCGAGTATATCGACGGCAAATGGTACGGCGGCCTCTATGGATGGAGTTGGCCTCATGGCTATTACAACATCGGTATGGCGGCGATTGTTGGGGGCGCGAATGCCTATCTGCTGACGGGGAACAGCGATTATCTTGATCTGCCACGCACCCAGATCGATGCGATTCATCAACTGGGGAAAACCCATACACTCGGTTCGCTGGCGATGAGTCTGGGGCATCATTGGGTTGGAATGCTGCATGAACACACGCCAGAAACCGAGGTTTTTGTCGTCCCATATCGCTATCAGGATTCTGGATGGTTCGACTACCAGACACCCACTCCGGTCTATCCGGTAGCCCTATGGAATTTCACGTTCCAAGCCGATGACTGGGCGAGAATCGACCATTTGCGAAAAACCAGCCTGACCGATTGGCGACAAGTGATTCCTTTCCGCAGCAAAGAAGATGCCGGTCATGAGCAGCCCTGGTTATGTTTTTTGAACGGAGAAAACCCTACCTATCCCGAAGCCATTTTAAGCGAGAGTTATTTTAAAGTCGCACGGCGCTTGGAAATGATCCGGCAGGACGACAGCGACCTAAAGCAGGTGAGCATTCATCATTGGCAAGAACTCAATCCTGTCACGACAGAAGCGCTGATTCAACTCACATTGGGCGCACCACAGATCATTTATAACGGCGGTCTGCTGATGTGTCAGGTGCGTTACTTTGATACGCAGCGTCAGCGTCCCGGTTTGCCGGAAGATGTCGCCACGCTGGTCGAAAAGATTGAAGTCAATCACCTCATCGTCCATCTGGTGAATTTAAGTGTGTTTGAAGCGCGGGATGTCCTCATACAGGCAGGAGCATTCGGCGAACACCAATTTATCAGCGCAACGTATCTCCAACGCACAAGTGATTATCCCGGTTTACAAGGATCGGCTGGTTATGCTGCACCAGAATTGCAAACTGAAGATCATACCATCACGATTAACGATCATCTGCTCCGCGTCCAACTGCCGCCTGCCACTGAAATCCGCTTAAGGCTTGAGGTGAAGCGCTTCTTCAATACCCCTTCATACCGTTTACCTTGGGAGCGCCTCACATGATAAATCCTCTACCGACGCATCCCGTCGGGCGAACCGCGCTGCAAGTGCCTCGTGTTGGCTTTGGGACTGCACCGCTGGTGACTGCACCGGGATGGAGAGGGGGCGACCCGATTCCTGAAGCACAGGCAATAGCGGCGCTGCAATACGCTTTTGATCAAGGGATCCGCTTTTTTGATACCGCCCCGGCCTACGTGCGCGGATTAGCGGAAACACGCACGGGTAAATTGCTAGGGCAGCTCCCACGCGAACAATTCGTGGTCGCCACCAAAGTGGGCATCGACATTACAGGGGATGAGGTGCGCCGTGATTACAGCCGGGACGGGGTGCTTCGCAGCCTTGAAGGCAGCTTAAAACGCTTACAAGTCGATCATGTGGATATTCTCCATGTTCACGACCCTGATGATTATGGGCGACAAGTGCTGGATGAAACGTTTCCGGCATTGGCTGAACTACGCACTCAAGGTGTCATTAAGGCGATTGGCGCGGGAATGAATCAATGGCGCGTGCCAATGGAATTCGCGCAGCACGCCGATTTCGACTGCTTTATGATTGCTGGACGGTATACCCTATTAGAGCAGGGCGCATTGCCCTTTTTCGACCTGTGTTACGAAAAAGGCATAGCCATTTTTGCCGCCAGCATTTACAACAGTGGAATTTTAGCTACTGGTGCTGCCTCCCCTCATGCAGCTTATAACCACGCGCCGCCCTCAGCGGAGATTATCGCCCGTGTGCAGGCCATCGAAGCAGTTTGCCGCGAATTTGATATACCGCTTCACACGGCGGCGACTCAGTTCCCTTATGGACATCCCGCCGTAAAATCCATCGTGGCTGGTTTTCAACACCCTAACGAAGTTCGCGCCTGTCTGAATGCGCTCCAGCAGACGATTCCCTCATCCTTGTGGGAACGTCTGCGCGAGACTAGACAGCTTGATTCAACGATACCCATTTCCTCTATGAAAGTTATTGGCTCATGACAAACTCTGTGAATACCTCAAACAATCATGCTGCTTTACCTCGTCCCGATATTACGTTGCCCCAGCATGGGCCGGAATTCCAACGACCCGATCCACTGCTCATTCAACAGCTTCATAACGTCAGCAGTGCTACTGCGAGTGCTATGCTGCATAAAATGGGCATCCGGCAAACCTTTATCGAAGGCCCCAAAAGCGCCGTCCCCGGCACAAAAATTGTCGGCAGCGCCGTCACGCTGCAATTTATGCCGCAACGGGAAGATGTCGCATCCGGGATTGAGCAAGAGTACAGTGAGAAATACAGCGCATTATGGGCGGTGCTGGAGACGATACAGCCGAATGATGTGCTAGCAATTCAAGCCTTTGGCGATCCCTACACAGGTTGTCTTGGCGAAATGCTCATCACGTATTTTAAGGCAAGAGGCGGCGTAGGCATTGTGGCAGACGGCTACATCCGCGACTGGCCTCATGTGCGCGATCTTCAATTGCCCGTTTGGGTGCGCGGATTCACGCCTAACTACGCCTCTCAATCCACCTTATTTCCTTGGGCATATAACGTGCCGATTGCATGCAGTCGCGTGCTGGTGCTGCCGGGGGACATCATTATTGCCGATGATGACGGCGCGGTGCTGATTCCACGTCAAATTGCCCCGGAAGTTGTCCGCCAAACGTTGGAACATGAAGATTGGGAGGCATTCAGCCGGATACGGATGCAGGAAGGCGGTACGCTGCTGAAATATTATCCCCTGAACGATGAGGGGCGGCAGGAGTACGAGACGTGGCGGCAGCAGCCTAAATAATTGATTCCAAATTTTTATCATCTTTCCTAAAGAAGAAAGTTTATGACAACTCAATCCGTTACTTGGCAGCAATCCACACTAAACGGCGGCGGCTTTATTGAAGGCATCTTACAAGACCCGCAGTTTCCCGACGTTTTATATGCACGATCTGATGTGGCGGGTGTTTTTAAGAGTAGCGATGGTGGGCGCTCATGGCAGGCACGTAATCATGGGATGCACGAATGTCATCAACATGATGTACGTAGTTTTGCCCTCAGTCCACATGATAATCAACTTCTGTTTCGCGGGTCTGGCTCGGTACGCGGTGGCAATTTCTTCGGTACGATCCACAAAAGCGTTGATGGCGGCGCATATTGGTATCCCGTATGCCGCGATGTTGATTTTTATGGCAATGGTGAAACGCGCCAATATGGGGAAGTCATCCAAATAGACCCGTATGATCCAACTTTCGTCGTCGCTGGTGGCTATTCCGCCGGGGTCTGGATCAGCAATGATACCGGCGAAAACTGGACTTACGCTGGTCTAAAGGACGAGCGCATCTCATGTGTCTATTTTCATCCAACACAAAAAGATACCCTTTATGTTGGCACGATTGGCAGCTTTGACCGCGACCCGGTGTTCGTCGCGCAGCAGTACGATTTCATCCGTCCTAACCCGGCACGACTGTATTGCTCGTGTGACCGGGGCGCAACCTGGGAGGTACTGCATGAGGACATGGATTTTGCCGAAATCGTCTTTGATCCAAATTTACCCGATACCCTTCATGGCGCATGTGTCCACGATGGCGTTATGAAGTCCATTGACGGTGGGCGTACTTGGGTAAGCCATGCGTGTGGCCTCTCGAAATATCTAATTGGAACTATAGCGATTGATCCACACAATCCAAACAAACTTTATGCTGGTGCGGAAACCTTCCCCAACTCCGATCCAGAAGTCCCACCCATTGGTGTGTATCAGTCGGCAGACGGCGGCGAGTCATGGGCGCTTATTCGCTGGCACACTGATGCAGACATCCATAACTATCCGGTTTATATGACACTGCCCTATGCGGGATGGGCAATTTCAAAAATGCGCGTTGATGCGCGTGATAGCGATACACTTTACATGAGTAATTGGTACGGTGTCTCCATCAGTCATGATGGAGGTCTGACGTGGGATGCCAATCACTTTGCAGGCATGGAAAATATCTGTATTGAGAATATGGTAGTTCATCCAGCACAGCCGAATACACTCTACATGGTGATGGCTGACCATAGTCCAAAGGTCAGCACGGACGGCGGGCATACATTTGCCCCTATGTCGCGCCCGAAAATCGAGACAACACAGCCCGATAGCACCGCGATTGTCGCCTCACGACATCGTCCGGATTTTGTGCTTTATGGGATTAAAGGGGCAAGTGGCTGCTCCATCATCCGTACCGGAGTAGATGGCAGTGATCCCTGCGTCGTCTTCCAGATTCTTGCCACGCCCGACACCGAGGAATCACGACTCGCGTTTCAGTCTCGCGCAGCGGGGGTATCGGTACAAGCCTTAGCAGAAGACCCTTTCCAGCCCGGTAAATTTTATGCCTATCTCGATGGCATTCTGGAATCCGGCGCAGGATTGTATCAATCCCTGGATTGGGGTGAACATTGGGAACGGCTGTCGTCAATTTTTCCGAGCTACATCAAGCGTGTGCCACACGAGCGCTATTGGATCGAAAATGAACTGCTCTCCGTCGTCATCGCGCAGACCAAAAATGTCTGCGGCACGAATCAACTGCTGTGCGTTGATCCCTACCGTCAGGGAACAATTTATGTCGGTGAATGGACTGAAGGTTTATTTCGCACGACAGATGGCGGCAGCACATGGCAAGACATCAGCCGAACACTGCCATTCAAATGTGATCGCGCTTCAGTGTTAAACGTCATTCGTGCAGATGAACACGAGGCGGGTGTCCTTTACGCAGGTTTTATCCGTGAAGGACTATGGCGCAGCAGCGATTATGGCGATACATGGGAGAAACTCTTTCCAACTGAGGATCAGGTTTTTAATGCGACATCGGTTGCCGTTGGTGGCGCAGATGGAAAACTACTCGTCGTCGTCAGCGAGCCACTGTACTGGTCGCCGTGTGAATCATCGGTTTATGTCAGCCGTGATGGTGGGCAGTCCTGGCAAGATATTTACGACAAACACTTAGGCGCAATCCGGTGGAAGAGTGTCGTTATCGAGCCTCACCAAAACCGCATTTATGCGGGTTCTTGCGGCAATTCTGCATTTTATCTTTCGCTCGATTGAGGCACATCACCATGCAAACCGACATTACCCGCTATAGCGCCCTCATCCGCCAGAATCTTCAAGCCAATTATCAAGGTATGTTTCGTGATGCAGGCGGAAACATGCCTTATCCTTTTATCACTCCCGGCAGCCAACAATATGCTGATGTGTTGTGGGATTGGGACTCATGGTTGAGCAATGTCGCGCTGCGGCAGATTTTGCTAGAAGTGGGTGATGAACACGCCATTACAGACGTTCAACGTTACGAACAGGGCTGTATCCTAAATTACCTGCATTGGGGCGGCATGGATGGCTGGATACCGATTGTCATCAATCGGGGGGGAGACGTTTATAAGGCGGTGAATCCATACCGTGAGAACATGCACAAGCCCGTTTTAGCCCAGCACGCCGCGTTTATCACCCAGCAAAATGGCGGGGATGCCGAATGGCTGCGTGATAAGTTTTACTATTTGCTGACCTTCCTCAATAACTATCGCAACCATCATCGCCATACTTGCGGCGTGTACTTCTGGCAGAGTGATTTGATGATCGGTGTGGATAACGACCCCTGCACCTATTTCCGTCCACCGCGCAGTTCAGGCTCAATCTATCTCAATTGTTTGATGCTGAAAGAATTGGAAGCTGCCGTTTATTTGGCACAGCGGCTAAACTTAGATGAGGTAGCTGATGAGCTACAAACCGATGCCGATGGCTTACGCCAAGCCATACAAGACCACTGCTGGGATGAACGCGATGGTTTCTTTTACAGTGTAGACCTTAACCTGCTTCTGGCGGAAACAGACGGCTTACATGCGGGGCAGCCACGGGCTTGGGACTGTTTGATTCAGCGCATCGGTGTATGGTCTGGTTTCCTTGCGTTGTGGGCGGGAATCGCTACGCCTGAACAAGCAGGCCGAATCGTCAAAGAACATTATCGAGATATGCGAACTTTCAACGCACCCTATGGCGTCCGCACCCTTTCTAAGTTAGAGAAGATGTACAGTATTCGCGCCTCTGGCAATCCGTCATGTTGGTTAGGGCCGATCTGGGGTGTTTCTAATTATCTGACTTTTCGAGGCTTAGTACGCTATGGGTTCGACGAGGATGCCCGCCAACTCGCAGAGCGCACAATTCATCTTTTTGGGCGCGATATCGAGCGCTTTGGGGCGCTGCATGAATACTATCAACCGGAAAATGGCGAACCGATTCTCAATCGCGGCTTCCAAAATTGGAATTATCTGGTGCTTAATATGATGGCGTGGTTGGAAAATAAGCCGACTACCATTGAATTTTAGGCTTAAGCCGACCTCCTTCTCGACATCATCTTTTATAAAGCTGGTCTAGTCCACTTGACAACCAGTAGACTATGCAATATTATCTCGGCATGATTAACCGAAACAGTTTCACACCGATCTATATTCAGATTGCACAGGCCGTTATCCAGAATGTGCATGAGGGCAGCATTGCCTATGGTGAGCAACTTCCTTCGGAACGTGAGCTGGCAGAACGTTATAGTGTAAGCCGTTTAACCGCCCGTCAAGCAATTGATGAATTGGTCACACGCAGTATCGCGTATCGTGTGCAAGGTAAAGGCACATTTCTAGCTCGCCCCAAAATCCGCGAAGCATCGGGGTTAATGAGTTTCTCGGACGAACTTCGCCAACGCGGATTTCATCCGACCTCCAAAGTCATCTTGCAGCAGATCATCCCCGCGCCGGAAGCGGTTGCAGAAAAATTTCGTCTTAAGACAGGTGATCCAGTTTTTTATCTTCAACGCATTCGTCTGGCGGATGGCGAACCAGTTGCGGTTGAATATGCTTATTTGAATCTGCAACTTTTCCCTAGTATTGAGCGGCAAGCCTTTGAAAATGAGTCGCTTTTTGCGGTGCTTCAACGGCACTACGGCATTCACCCGACTTGGGCAGAAGCCGAAATTGAAGCGCGGCTCGTCACCCATGATGAGGCGGAATGGCTGGCGATGCGACCCTTGCAGGCCGTACTTGTTGCTCATCGCTTGACCTTCACCGAAGCCTTTGATGTCGTTGAAGTCGTTGATTCGGTTTATCCTGGTGATCGCTTTCCGATCTATATGGGAAGACAGCGCATCCTCGTGAATCTGGAGGAAAAATAAAAAGCATGTTCTTTGATGAAATTTATAGCCAACCTGATGTGATGGTAGAAACGGCTCAATCTGTAACCGCGCAAATCGCCGGATTATCGCCGCTGATAAATGACCCAAAGCGAATTGTCTTTACAGGCATGGGGAGTTCGCATTCAGCCGTGTATCCATCGGTGCTACGTCTTATTGAGGGCGGGGTGGATGCACGCCTCATTGAGGCTTCCGAATTGCTCTACTATCAAGCCAACACCCTTACATCAAATACCTTGCTGATTGTGGTCTCACAGTCGGGGCGTTCCGCCGAGGTTAGCCCATTAATCGGACTTGCGAACAGATGTGGCGCTCATGTGTTGGGCATTACCAACACGTTGGATAGTGTGCTGCATCAGCACAGCCAAACTTCGCTGGTGATGAAAGCAGGGGCGGAAGCCACCGTTTCTACCAAAACCTATACATGTACGCTCGTGCTGCTGCATCTTCTGACGACATGGCTTCTTAACCAAGATGTCAATGAATCCTTAAATGCTATCACAGCACTTTGCGAAAATATCAGGCCGCGCCTCCCTCAATGGCATGAGCAGATGACTGCTTTAGCTGAACAATGGACAGGGACACATTTTATCGAATATTTAGGGCGAGGCTATGCGATGGCATCAGCGACAACAGCCGCCTTAATCTCCAAAGAATCGATCAAAATGCCCACTGAGGGAATGAACGCCGGTCAATTTAGGCATGGTCCTATTGAGTTAGTTGATGGCGATTTTACCGGGATGTTTTTTATCGGCGGCGAGCCAACCTTACAAGTTAACCGAGCGCTGGCATCCGATATTGTCAATCATGGGGGACGTTTGGCGCTCATCAGCCAGAGTGATCTACAGTTGGCGGGTACAGAGTGGATCGCTATGCCCGTTTGTCCCGCTGCGCTGCTGCCCTTCGCAGAGATTATCCCGATACAGTTGTTTTGCGGGGAAATGTCCATCAGAAAAGGCTATGAGGCGGGGAAGTTCCGCTATATTGGCAAGGTGACTGAGCAAGAATAGGCCGGGCAACTTTTGGCAGATTCAAAGCATTCCACTCGATTAGGTTTATTTGTAAAAAAGGATAGCTCACATGAAATTCAAGTTGTTGATCGCACTTTTGTTAGGGGTCTTGCTGTTCGGCAGCGTTGCTGTTTCCGCACAAGACGAAGTTGTCATCAATCTGTTGGCGATGGATCAGGCGGGGATGACCCCGGAGGAATTGGGCGAAATTATCGCTCGTTTTGAAGAAGCGAATCCCGGCGTTCGGGTTGAGCCGCAGTTCGTACTCTACGATGGCCTCTACGACACGATTGTCACGTCGGTATCGAGCAATCCGCCTGCCTTTGACATCATTCTGGTAGATGATATTTGGTATGCGGGTTTTGCCGATGCGGGATGGGTTTTGGATGTGACGGATCGCGTGACTCCAGAAATGCGTGATGGTATTTTTGAGGCAGCATGGGACATCACAACCGTGAATGACGTGGTTTATGGGCTGCCGTTTCTGCTTGATCAGAAATATTTCTACTACAACACAGCACTCTTAGAAGCAGCAGGCTTCGATGCCCCGCCCCGCACATGGGAAGAAGTAGTCGAGATGTCGCGGGTCATCAAAGCCAATGGCGTTGAATATCCGATGATTTGGTCATGGGCACAAATTGAAGCGGTCATCCCGGATTTTGTGACCTTGCTCTACGGCAATGGTGGGCAATTCTTCGATGAAAATAATCAGCCAGTCTTTAATAATGAGGCGGGTGTATCGACGCTGCAATGGATGGTCGATATGGTCAACGAAGGCTTAATCAACCCGGCCTCGATTTCGTCCGCCGAGGAGGATGTCCGCAATGTTTTCTCCTCTGGCAGCGCTGCCTTTGCCATTAATTGGCTGTATATGTACAGCTTAACCCAAGACTCGGCTGAATCGCAAGTTGTGGGTGAAGTCGGCATGAGCCTCATGCCTGTGTTCCAATCTGCTCTGGACGCAGGGATTGAAAGCTCCACCAACAACGGCTCAATGGGGTTTGCTGTGACCGCTGGTTCGGAACATCCTGAGGAAGCATGGAATTTCCTGACCTTCCTGACGAGCGAAGACATTCAGGTCGAATTCTCAGCGCATCAACTACCGACTTGGCAGACCGCCTTTACCGAGCCATCACTCTTAGAGGCCAACCCTACCAATGCGGTAACAGTGCCGATGTTTGCGGAACAATTTCCTTGGTCGCATGTTCGCCCGAAGGTGCCTTATTACAATGAGGCCTCGCGCATTTTGCAGCTTGCTATCCAAGAAGCGTTGATTGGTTCTAAAACCCCACAAGAAGCCTTGGATGATGCTGCTGCGGAAATTATGGAAGTCGCGGCAGATTACGAGTAACTTCAATCTCGGTTTCTAGCGCTTCGCTCGGCAAATAATTGAACTTTTGGAGGGGAGGGTTTAAAAACTTTCCCCTCTAAAGATACATTTTAGAAGTTACACATTTCGTAAGGATTAGTTTTTAGTCAAAGCAAGCTGTAAGGCAAAATCTTTGTCCTTACTAAGCCTCGCTAAGGACTATAAATTAACAACTTTTACCACAAAACAGGGGGATGAGGTGATACCCAGGCGTACTTTGGTGCAAAAAGACAAACGACCTGCCTCTGGACTCGCTTATGGCGAGCGTCGGTTGGCGTTTTTTCTAATTACGCCGGCACTAGTGTTAACAGTTGCGCTTATTTTTGTCCCTCTCATCACGACCATTGTTTACAGTGTCTATAATGCCAATCTTTCGCGTCTTGATCGCGCTAGATTTATCGGGCTGGAACACTATACGGATTTCTTGCAGAACGAGGCTTTCTGGGAATCGATTGGGCGCACAGCTTACTTCACCGTCGTTTCTGTAGGGATTGAACTGGTGTTGGGCATTGCGATTGCGATGCTGATTGAACAAAAACGCAAATTATTTGGTTGGCGCTTTCTGCGCGTCGCCATCCTGATTCCTTGGGCTGTACCGACGATTGTCACTGGGGCGATGTGGCGTTGGATTTATGCGGCAGATTATGGCGCACTCAACGGAGCGCTGCTTCAGCTTGGGCTGATCGATCGCGCGATTCCATGGTTATCTGACCCCACTCGCGCTATGAATCTGGTGATCGTCGCGGATGTGTGGCACAGCGCACCGTTTGTGGTTTTACTGATTTCGGCTGCGCTGGTTGGCTTGCCTTCTGAATTGGAAGAGGCTTCGGCGCTCGATGGCGCAAATGCCAGGCAGCATTTTCTATATGTGATGCTGCCTCTGCTGCGGCCTGCTATTCTTGTCGTACTGGTGATTCGCTCGGTAGAGGCTTTCCGCGTGTTCGACATCATCTATATTATGACTCGCGGGGGGCCAGTAAACGGCACGATGGTGATTTCATACCTCACTTATCAAAAAACCTTTAGCGATTTGAAGGTTGGTGAAGGGTCGGCATTATCCTTCTTGGTCTCGGCGTTTACATTGATGTTGGCATGGATCTATGTGCGCTTACTCTATTCTAAAGATGCGTAGCTTATTCTAAAAAGGCTAGTGATGAAACGGGATTTACGGTTTCTTTTACGACGATCATTCCTGTATTTGTGCATGATAGTGCTGCTGTTCGCCATTTTTGCCCCCCTCTACTGGCTGTTCATCTCCAGTATTTCCACCCGCAGTGAACTCTTGAATGTGCCACCGCATTGGATTCCTCAGTCACCCACCTTACAAAATTACTTAGACATTCTCGCGCCGACTGAAGAAGCGTCACGCGCTTCGACGAATTTTCGCTTTGCACTTGGTAACAGCGTTTTTGTCGCGGCAGTCGTCACAATAATTAGCCTGTTTTTTGGTTCGTTAGCAGCTTATGCTTTCGCACGGTTGCGTTTTCCTTATCGCCAGACGGGGTTATATCTGTACTTAAGTGTGCGAATGCTCCCTGCGATTTCGTTGGTGATTCCGCTTTATATTATTCTGCGTGATGCGGCGCTGCTCAACACAACAACCGCGCTGGTGCTGGTCTATTTAAGTTTTGTCCTACCTTTTGTCATCTATATCATGGTCAGCTTTTTTCAATCGATTCCGCATGAACTCGAAGATGCAGCGCGAGTCGATGGTTGTTCGCGTTTTGGCGTGTTATGGCGCATCATTTTACCGATTTCAGCACCCGGCCTCGTTGCCGCCGGAATATTCGCGTTTTTGATGTCTTGGGATGAATTCTTTTACGCTTTGTTGTTCACGAGCACGCCTGTCGCCAAGACCGTTCCTGTCGCTTTGGCTGAATTTACCGGACGCAATGCAACAGATTATCCGGCACAGTCCGCCGCAGCGATTTTAGCGCTTATTCCGCCTGTGATCTTGGTACTTATCTTCCAGCGCTTCATCGTCAGCGGGTTAACTTCTGGCGCGGTAAAAGGGTAGTCAATTTTATGGGCGAAACGCATCTACCCTATGCTGTTGGGGTCGATATTGGCGGCACGAATATGAGCGCTGCGGTCATTCGGCATACCGACGGGCATATCCTTGCAAAAGAAACCATCGAGACGCTTCCAGCAAATGGGCCTGAAAATGGCATCCAACGCTTGTGCGACCTGATTAGAAACACGGTTCAGAATGCCAATGTGCTTTGGGAATCTATTGCCGGGATAGGGGTAGGCTGCACCGGGCCGCTTGATTTAGAGCGCGGGTTGATACAAAACCCGTTTACTTTGCCGACATGGGATGATCTTCCAATTGTTGATCGGCTAAAAGAGGCATTTCAAAAACCGATCTTGCTTCTAAATGATGCTCAGGCCGCAGCACTCGGCGAACATCAAATAGGGGCAGGGCGCGGTACGCTGGATATGGTTTATATCACCGTGAGTACGGGTATCGGTGGCGGCTTAATTCTCAATGGGCATCTTTACCGAGGACATCAATTTCTTGCTGGCGAAGTTGGGCATCACTCCCTTAATTATGAGGGTATCCCGTGTTACTGCGGCAGGCGTGGATGCTGGGAAATGTACGCGTCTGGAACGGCTGTTGCCAAATCCGCGCAAGAACGTATGACACCTGAAAGCGTCCTGTGGCAGTTGGTTCATGGGCAGCCCGAAACCATTACAGCCCGCATCGTGAGCGAGGCCGCACAGCAAGGCGACCCATTGGCGCTCGACATCTTCCACGAGACAGGCACATATCTCGGTATCGGTATTTTGAATCTATTTAATATCCTTGCGCCGGAGATTTTTGTATTGGGAGGCGGTGTTATGCAAAGTCATACTTTACTTTGGGAAGCGATTTATGAGGCCGTCCGCCAGCAGCACTATGCGGTAAGCGAAGATCAAATTCGGATTGTGCCGGCTCAATTGGGTTTAAACGCAGGCGTAATCGGCGTGGCGTATGGTTTAATTCGCCATCTGCAAAATACACTTTAGAAAAAGGAGTTTTATTAATGCGAGTGGTCATTATTGGCGGCAGCGGACACGTCGGCACCTATCTTGTCCCTAGATTAGTCGCGGCAGGGTATGAGGTGTTCAATATTACACGCGGACAAAGTAAACCGTATCTCGCTCATGTGGCATGGGCATCGGTGCATTCAGTACGCATTGACCGAGAACAGGCGGAAAAAGACGGGTCGTTTGGGCAGCAAATTGCGGCGCTTAAACCCGATATTGTGATAGATATGATGTGCTTCACGCTCGAAAGCGCCCAGTCTCTTGTTCAAGCACTGTACGGGCAAGTACAGCACTTTTTACATTGTGGCACAATGTGGGTGCATGGCTATCCAGTTCAGCAGCCGACGACAGAAGATGCACCCCGGAAACCGTTCCCCAAATATAATCTGACTGTAACCGATGTCGATCCCTATTTACTGACGGATTATGGGGTTCAGAAAGCCGTAATTGAAGCGTATTTACTCGATGAGGCGCGTCGTAATCATTTCCCCGCCACGATTCTCCATCCAGGCCACATTGTCGGGCCGGGACACAATCCAGTTAATCCCCAGGGCAACAATAATCCAAAGGTGTTCGAGCAGTTAGCGAAGGGCGAAGAACTGCTTTTGCCAAATATCGGCATGGAAACGGTGCATCATGTTCACGGGGATGATGTCGCCCAAGCGTTTATGCGTGCAGTGCAGCATTGGAGCATCAGCGCAGGTGAGGCATTTCATGTCGTATCCCCCGCTGCACTCACGCTGCGCGGATATGCGGAGGCCGTCGCTGGATGGTTTGGTCGAGAAGCAAATCTAAAGTTTGTCAGTTGGGATGATTTTTGTCGGTTCGTGCCAGAACACGACTGGTCGATGACATGGGATCATATCGCCCATAGTCCCAATGGCAGCATCGCCAAAGCCCAACGCTTATTGGCCTATCAGCCGCGTTATACCTCACTTGAAGCTGTGTATGAGTCGGTGCAATGGTTGGTTGAAAATCGAGTGATTCAAGTGTAATAATCACAGTAATTGGGAGCAAAATTTGCAACTGACTTGACAAGTGTGCAAAAGCCCTGTAAATTATGGGAAAGTTAATTCATTCAGTGAAAAAAGATGCGAAGCGCTATCCGGGGCAACCGTGACCTTATAAAAGCAATGAACCGCAACCTCCTCCTCAACATTTTGCGGCGGGAGGGTGTGCTTTCGCGCACACAGTTAACGGAGATTTCTGGCTTAAGCGTCGGGGCTGTTTCGCAAATCACCACTGAGTTGATTGAAGAAAAATGGGTTTTTGAAAGCGGCGAAGGCGATTATACCGGGGGCCGCCGTCAGATGCTTTTGCGTCTTAACCCGGACGCGGGCTATGCACTCGGCCTCAAACTGATGGAAACGCGAGTCGTCTGCGCCATTACGAGCTTTGAGGCGCGTGTTCTTTATTACAATGATTTCTTCCTGGAAAGTGACCATACGCCGAGTCAATTGGTCAAGGCACTTGCCGAGATCATCAATACGGCGATCACGGCTGCTGGGCTGCCACGTAACGCATTTTTCGGTATCGGCGTAGGGTTAGCCGGTGTGATTAATCCGCATGAAGGTGTTGTTAATTACTCCCCCTTCTTCGGATGGCGCGATGTGCCGTTGGCGGGACTATTGCAAGCAAAATTGGGACTGCCCGTCACCATCGAGAACGACGTGAACACCCTCACATTGAGCGAACATCTTTTTGGCGCAGGTCGCCATCAGCAGAACTTTATTGTGGTGACGGTAGGGCGCGGCGTTGGCTTAGGGATGGTTCTACATGGGCAGCTATATCAGGGTGAACGCGGCGGCGCAGGTGAACTCGGTCACAACATAATCGACTTAAACCGCGCACGACACTCGGTGGACGCAGGTAGTTTAGAGATACTCGCGTCTGATCCCGCCATTATCCAGTCGCTGACGGCGGAAGGCTTTCCGTGTCACACGCTGCATGATGTGATTACTGCTGCTGAAGCTGGCTCGGCTGCCGCACAAGAAGCGCTGCGACGCAGCGGTGAATATCTCGGCGTAGCACTGGCAGGCGTAGTGAACATTCTGGCTCCTTCTCTGGTCATCATTAGCGGCGAGGGCGTGAACGCGGGGAACTTCCGGCTTCAACCCATGATAGAGGCACTGCGCCGTTATACCTTTAACGGATTGCTCGACCATATCAAAGTCATCATTGAGCCAGCCGATGATCGCGCATGGGCGCGGGGGGCGGCGACATTGGTTTTAAATCGGGTGTTTGTGTCACCGCTTGTTCACAGCGAAACGACTGGGTAAATTTTTTGACAATGTTTTTTCATTGAGTGAAAGATGATAGAGAATGTCTTGGAATAGTGGAATTCATCGGTGGAAGTGGGTAGCTGTATTTTTGCTGCCCGGCCTGATTGGACTTTCTCTGTTCATTCTCTATCCGATTATTTCGTCATTCTGGCTCGCCTTTCAGGATTGGAATCTGCTGAGTGCGCCAGAATTCGTCGGGTTAAGCAACTTCCAAGAACTGATGGGCGATGCAGATTTTTGGCAGGCATTGGGTTATACGCTCACCTTTATCATGCTGTATGTCCCTGCGGTGTTTGTGTTGGGTTTAGCCCTAGCGCTCTTTCTGAATCAGAAGGTGAGGGGGATGCTCATCGTCCGTGCTGCGAGCTTTTTGCCCGTCGTTGCGTCGTGGGTGGTTGTCTCGCTTATCTGGAAGTGGATTTTTAATCCTTCCTATGGGCTGGTGAACTTTGCTTTAGGCACTTTGGGCGTTCAAGGCCCTGCATGGCTGTTCGAGCCTCAGACGGCGGTTTATGCGATGGTAATTACCAGCATCTGGAAGGATGTCGGCTATATCGCGCTCCTCTATCTGGGCGGCTTACAAAATATTTCCGAAAGTTACTACGAAGCGGCACGAATCGACGGTGCGAATCGCTGGCGCTGTCTGCTTCATATTACCTTACCGCTGCTCACCCCGACGATGTTCTTTGTCGCTATCACGTTGCTCATTAATTATTTTCAGATGTTTGAACAAGTCTGGCTTATGCCAATGCGTGACAGCGCGGCTGATCGTCAGGTTGAAGTGATCGTAACCGAAGTCGTCAAAAATGCCTTTAGCTATAACCGGATGGGCTATGCCTCGGCGATGTCGTGGGTGCTTTTCGTTTTAATCTTCGCCATCACGTTTGTGCAGCTTCGCTTACAGAAACGGTGGGTCTACTATGAATCCGAGTAATACCTTAAGCGCCAAAGGTCTGCCCATACGAAACGAAGCCTCACCCGCGCAGGGAACAATGCTTTTTGCGCGCATCGTACGTATCAGTATGATGGTGTTGATTGTCGCCTTGATGGTGCTGCCTTTCTTATGGATGCTCAGTACTTCCCTTAAGGCGCAGCAATATATTCTGCAAACACCGCCGCAGCTTATCCCGAACCCGCTCACATTTGAGAGTTATACCGGGCTGGCGGAAAGAATCGATTTGGGACGAACTTTCTTCAATAGTCTGTTTGTCGCCGTCATGGGAACGCTAGGTCAAATCGTGATCTCGTCCATGTCGGCTTATGCTTTCGCGCGGCTGGAATGGCCTGGTCGGAACAGTGTTTTCGTGCTTTATCTGATGACGATGATGATCCCTGCGGTGGTGCTGGTCATCCCGCAGTTTATCTTGGTGCGGACGCTAGGATGGATGAATACCTATTCCGCGCTGATTGTGCCAGGTTTGTTCAGCGCATTCGGCACCTTCCTGCTGCGCCAATCCTTCCTCACGCTCCCGAAGGATTTTGAAGAAGCCGCACTGGTAGACGGCGCGAATCATCTCACGATTTTCTGGCGGATCATTATGCCGCTGTCGCTGCCTGCTTTAGCGACTTTGGGCGTGTTCAGTTTTATGGGTTACTGGAATAACTATCTCTATCCCCTCTTTGTGGCACGTCAAGCTGATGTTGTGACGCTGCCCATCGCATTGGCGACCTTACAGGCCGGGCCGCGTGCGCTTACGGAGTGGAATATGGTCATGGCTGGATCGGTCATCACAGTGCTGCCAATCTTGGTGGCGTACCTGCTGGCACAGCGCTGGTTTGTCTCCGGCGCGATCTCCAGCGGGATTAAAGGTTAGGTTTCGTCAAGCGACGAAATGCGCTTGTTTAGTTAGAGAACAGCTTATATTGAAAGGTTTGAGTTATGTTACGCCGTCTATTGTTTTTGCTCGTAGGTGTGTGCTTACTGTTCGTTTTACCCGCTGCCGCGCAGGATGGAACGACGATCCGCTATTTTACCTTTTCCGCCGCGCCAGATCATCTTGAAGATTTGGACACTATCATTACCGCCTTTGAAACAGAAAATCCGGGCATCACAGTCGAAGTAGAAACAGCTCCCTTCGCCGATTACTTTACTTTGTTACAAGCCGGGGTTGCCAGCGGCGATGCACCGGATGTGTTTGAACTCAACTACGAGAACTTCGTCACCTATGCTGCCAACGGTGTGCTGCTGGATGTCACAGACATGATGAATGCCGAAGCGCCTTTCTATCCCCGCGCATTGGAAGCCTTCCAATACGACGATCAGCAGTTAGCGCTCCCGGCGACATTCTCAACGGTGCTGCTGTTCTACAATGCGGATTTGTTCGACGCAGCAGGCATTGAGTATCCCACCGAAGAATGGACATGGGACGATGCTCGGACTGCGGCGGAAGCCATCCACGCATTAGGCGATGATACATGGGGTGTTTTCTCGCCTGTCCAGTTCTGGGAGTTCTATAAGAAAGCCGCACAGAATGGCGAATGCAGCTTCTTCAATGCGGAGATGACCGAATCGACCATCAATTCAGAAGCCTGCGTGAGTACGCTGGAAATGATGGTCAGCTTTATGACTGACGGCCTGATGCCGACTGCGGCTGAACTATCGGGTGTCTCTGACTCCGAATTGTTCCTGAGCGGCAAACTGGGGATGCTCGTTACGGGTATCTGGATGTTCGGCGCGTTCCAGGACGCAACCTTTAATTGGGATGTCCAAATTGAGCCGATGATTAACCAACACGCCCATCACTTCTTCGCAAACGGCGTAGCTGTTTCCGCCACCACCGAAAATGCCGAAGCAGCAGCAGCCTGGGCAACCTTCCTCGCTTCCAGCGAAACCGCCGCAAATGTACGCGTCGAGAGCGCATGGGAACTGCCAGCACTGGACGAACCCGCATACTTTGAAGCCTACTTATCACAAACACCGCCTGCTAACCGCGCTGCTGTCTTCACCGCGCTGGAAAGCCCAGTGACTCCGCCCGTCATTGAACGGCAGAACGAGATGCAGGATGCCGTTAACGCCCTACTAACCCAGGTAGCTGATGGCGAACTCACCGCACAAGAGGCACTCGACCAAGCCAAGACCGAACTTGACGCGCTCATTCAATAAACCGCAAACCGCATCATGAAGTAACTATTTATAGGGGCAAAAACTATTTTGCCCCTATAAATAGCGAAATTTTTCAAAATTGTTTAATTGAGCTTATTTTTAAATGAACTTCACCAGCCCGTGTGCCTCCCCTTACCAATGGTGGTCAGATGTATGATTGATTTACAGCAACGCAGCATCGACATTATTCGTGCAGGTCAATTTGACGGTGCGTATGCTGCCTGCCTCAGCTTTTCGCAATATGGTTATTCTTGGCTGCGTGATGGTACATGGATTGCTTATGGGATGCATGCCGTTGGTCAAACCGAAAGCGCCCGTGCCTTCCACCAATGGGCAAGCCGCACTTTGATTGGGTATGCCAATAAAGTAGACCTGCTTTTAGCCAAAATCGCGCAAGGTGACGCACTAACGGATGACGATTTTTTGCCAACCCGCTTTGAACTTGATGGGCATATCGGGCAGGAAGAATGGCCGGATTTCCAGTTAGATGGTTACGGAGCATGGCTGTGGGGATTAGTTGAGTTCGTCAGGACACACGGCGATGAGGAGCTTTGGCAAGCAGCGCGTCCCGCCGTTGCAATCGTCGCACGCTATATAACCGCGCTCTGGCAATCGCCCAATTACGACTGCTGGGAAGAACATCGTCATCATATCCATACCGCAACACTTGCTGCGCTTTATGGCGGCTTGTGCGCGGTGCAATCCCTAGAATCGGAACTCATTCCCGCCGGACTGCCAGAAGCGATACGCGATTTCGTATTGACGAAGGCTGTTGCGTCGGACGGTCATTTTATGAAATATTTGGGCAATGATGCGGTGGATGCCAGCCTTTTATGGATAGCGCTCCCTTACAAATTAGTGGATGTAAACGATCAACGGTTTTTGGCAACGTTAGAAAAAATCGAGCGCGATATTTATCGCCCCGGCGGCGGAGTGTACCGCTATCGCGCTGATACATATTATGGTGGTGGCGAATGGCTACTGCTGACCTTATGGCTGGCATGGGCTTATATTGAACTAGGTCGCCATCAAGAAGCAGGCAGCCTAATCGACTGGGTCGAGTCACAAGCGGCACTATCCGGTGAAATGCCGGAACAGGTTTCCGGGCATTTGTTAGCCGGGGACTATTATAAAGAGTGGGTGACACGCTGGGGAGAGCCGGCAACCCCGCTTTTGTGGTCACACGGGATGTATCTCCTGCTAAAGTCGTCGCTTTCGCAAAATCGCTGATGAAGGGTCGTTCACAATGTTAGAGATTATCCACAAACCTCATGATCAAGAACATCCCTATGAGCAGCTCCCAGAAGAGCGTTTCCCGCGTCAGCCATTGGCAGATGAGCGTTTTATCATCGGGATTGTCACACGGCCTGCGGGTGCTGCCAGCAAAGTAGCCCTTCATTATGTTCTAGGCGAGCAGCCAGAAAGTATCATCCCTGCCGAACAGCAAATTGATTGGCAGCAAAAACAGGAAGAAGGCGTTGGCGCGGAATTTTTGGAACGGCTGATCCGTGTTGAGCAGGATGTCTGGCAGGTGCAGCTTACCGCGCCGCCTTACGGGCAAACACTGACCTATTGGCTCGAAGCCGAAGGGGTGACGACAGAAAGTTTCGTGCTGCACGGGGAAGTATGGCAAACGGATGAGGCTATAATGCCAGCAATCAAACTTAATTTGCACACGGCGACATCTGCCAACGCGCCGACCATTCAAAAAGTTGAATGGCTTACTGATGGCATACATAAACGCCGAGTCCGCTTAACCTTCCCGTGTAAGCCGGATGAACGCTTTTTCGGTCTGGGTGAGCGCTTTAATGCCCTTAATCAACGCGGCAACATCATTGATGTGCGGGTTTACGAGCAGTACAAAAATCATGGACAGCGCACCTATATGCCTATCCCATTTTTACTCTCTTCAGCAGGTTATGGTCTCTACATCGAGAGCAGTCGATGGATGCAGTTTGACCTCGCTGCTACAGCATCCGACTCTTGGACGCTCGAAGCAGATTTAGGGGGCGATGAGACCTTATCGCTGCATGGCTTCACAGGCAGTGACCTGCTCGACATTATCGCGCAGTTCACGCAGATGACTGGTCCCGCCGCGCTGCCACCAGAATGGGCTTTCGGTTTATGGATGAGTAGCAACGAATGGAACTCGCAGGCGCGTGTTGAAAAAGAGGTGCAGACTTCCCTCGATTATGGTATTCAGCCTGCGGTTGTTGTGATCGAAGCGTGGAGCGATGAAACCACGTTCTATATCTGGAATGATGCCGAATATACACCGCGTCCCGGCTCAGAAGCCCCTTCCTACGCCGATTTCAACTTTCCATCAGGCGGCAAATGGCCTGATCCAAAAAGCATGGTGGATCGTCTGCATACACAGGGAATAAAACTCCTACTCTGGCAGATTCCCATACTAAAGGTATTAGAGCAACCTCACGCTCAACATCAAGCCGACCATGAATACTTTGAAAATTCAGGCTTTGGTGTGCGCGAAGCTGATGGCAGTTTGCATAAAGTACGCCCGTTCTGGTTTCGTAATGGCTACATTTGGGATGTGACAAACCCAGTAGAGCGCGATTGGTGGCTGAATAAACGTGCTTACTTATTGGATGAGATAGGTATTGATGGCTTTAAGACCGATGGTGGTGAGCATCTATGGGGCGCAGAAACGCGCTTTGCTGATGGACGGCGCGGCGATGAATTATGGAATGAATATCCTCAGCACTATACCGCAGCCTATTACGATTTCGCCAAAGCAAAACGAGACGGCATCACCTTCAGCCGAGCCGGATATACGGGTTCCCAGCGTTCACCGCTCCATTGGGCTGGCGACGAAAATTCCACTTGGGAGGCGTTCCAACATTCGATTTTGGCAGGACTGAACGCGGCTGTATCGGGTATTTCATTTTGGGGATGGGATTTTGCTGGCTTTAGCGGCACGATTCCCACAGCCGAATTATATCTACGTGCGGCGGCGATGGCAGTATTTTGTCCAGTGATGCAGTACCATTCAGAATACAATCCGCAGCGCGACCCCAGCCGAGATCGCACACCTTGGAACATTCAGGCGTTAACAGGCGATGAGCGCGTAATACCCATCTTTAAACAATTAATGGCTGTACGGGAACGCTTAATTCCCTACATCTGGCAAGAAGCCCAGCACAGCGCATCCAGCGGTGAGCCAATGATGCGCCCATTGCAACTGTGGCACAGCCAGGCTTCCCCTTATCAATACTACTTTGGGCGTGATTTGCTTGTTTGCCCGGTAATAGAAGCGGGTGTTTCGCAAGCGGTCTGTTTTCTGCCGTCCGGTGAATGGATTGATTTCTGGACAGGTGAGCGGTTTCAAAATGGCGGATTTGTTGAGGTTAATGTTCCACTTGATCGTATCCCTGTCTTCAGAAGGAATATTTCGTGATAGCTGTTGTGTATAGGCGGGAAGTTCCTAATCATTCGCCTAGGTACTTGGTTTCTTCCCATTCTAAAGGTGAGATATTCAGACGCTATCTGATACAAGAATATTCTATTTTCACGCTTGACGCTTAAGTAGCCGACTGGTAAACTATTCGCAAGTTAGGCCCCATCGTCCAGCGGTCTAGGACAACACCCTTTCAAGGTGTGGACACGGGTTCGAGTCCCGTTGGGGTCATCAGATTGGACGTAGTCCGAACATTGACCAGCCATCGCGCTGGTCTTTGTTTTTCCCTCAACCGCGCCACCACTATTCTCTACCCGCTCGGTTACATGTCGCAGCAAGTCTTTTTGGTCGCTGCATCCCAGCTTGTTATACAGTATACCCACTTTTGCAATGATCGTGAGCGCTGCATCTAAATTTGCGATATGATATTCCCGTTTCTGATTCAATGCTTCCAGATTCATCTGAATAGTGCGTCGGCGATCCTGCCATTCGACCCATAAATTATCCCAGACCTGCTCAGTGATTTTCCCTGCGGTACAAAAATCCCGCACCGTAGCGCTGCCGCCGCAGGCTTTGAGCAGACTCAGCACGCGATTTGCCAGCCACCCCTCTTCGTTTTCGCCTAAATCCGCCACAACCATTAGCAGGACTTTCGCTTACCTCACCCCCCGGCTCCCTCTCCAATACTTGGAGAGGGGGAGAAAAACGCATCTTGAAGTCCCCTCTCCATGCAATGGGGAGGGGAT
>Ga0163147_10000791_pt1 | contig 49963 bp, 52 predicted proteins | sample OliLakLV19MP6G1_FD_148597 | JGI IMG/M metagenome (GOLD analysis project Ga0163147, IMG submission 148597) | Freshwater microbial mat bacterial communities from Lake Vanda, McMurdo Dry Valleys, Antarctica- Oligotrophic Lake LV.19.MP6.G1 | ecosystem: Environmental > Aquatic > Freshwater > Lake >... | reverse complement strand
GGTTTTCGACATTGCACCCGACGAAGACTTCCCCATCCTCGCACTCTAGTGCCGCTCCCACGCGAAAGCTCGAGTAGGGAGCATACGCGCCACCCCGTGCATCCCCCGCCCGCCGCAACAAGTCTTCTGTGCTCATCGCCCAATCCTGACTCCCAGCCAATCTCCACGTCCATCTCTTTTCATCAGCCTCGAAAGTGAAAGAGGCTACACCCAAAATTTAAGTTAGCGCCATTCGGGTCAGTAGGCATTGCTACGCGCACTTGCCATTTCCTTCTGTCGCCAGTAAATTTCACACGTGAGCGTTACGAATCGGACGAGGCATTTACGACCGAGTTCAGATTTTACTCGATCACCCCTACGCTGGAACAGTTCTCAACGAACTTCGTGACGGCGATTGGCACAAACTTATTTTCCGACGGTGGAAGATTATTTATACGGTTCGGGATAAGGCTATTATCATTGGCCGAGTTTGGCCAGCAGCCTCTTCTAAGATGCGACGCTTGCTTGATCCGTGGACTCTCAGCACGGTCTCAGGCGCTTGGCGGCCAAAATCTGCCGAACCTGCGCGAGGGGTTTTGTGTTCATTACGTCCTTCTTTTCCAGCCAACCTTTACGCGCGATGCCGACGCCGAAGGCGAGGTCTTGGAGTTCTTGGGTGCAGTGCGCATCGGGGTTGATTGAGCAGAGCACGCCTTTTTCCTTGGCGAGCGGCCACCACCGCCAGTCGAGTTCGAGGCGACGGGTATTGGCGTTGAGTTCGATGATCGTACCGGTGGCTGCTGCGGCTTGGATCACGGCAGGAACATCAACTTTGTAGGGTTCCCGCGAAAGCAGAAGGCGACCCGTGATGTGGCCGAGCATTGTGACGAAGGGATTTTCCATAGCTCGAATGATTCGCGCCGTCATTTCGGCCTCGCTGAGGGAAAAGGACGAGTGAATGCTGGCCACGACATAGTCCAGGGTGGAGAGCGTGGCGTCTGAGAAATCGAGGGTTCCGTCTTTCATGATGTCGCATTCCGTGCCGGCGAAGAGTGTGATATCGGACTGCATGGCATTGTAGGCACGAATCTGGGCGACTTGCTGTGCGAGGCGGCCTTCGTCGAGGCCGCGGGCTTGGACGGAGCTTTTGCTGTGGTCGGCTATGCCGAGATACTCGAGGCCGAGTTCAGCGGCGGCGGCGGCCATGGCTTCCAGCGTCGCGCGTCCATCGCTGGCTGTCGTGTGGTTATGGAACGTGCCGCGGAGATTTGCGAGTTCCAGTAGTTCAGGAAGGCAATGCTGCTCGGCGGCTTCGATTTCTCCGCGATCCTCACGAAGTTCTGGCACGACGGGATCAAGAGATAGGGCGCGGTAGATGTCATTTTCCTCGCGAACTTCTGGAAGCGGCTCTTTGAGCTCGCGGCCCTCAGCGAGGCTAAATCGGTACTCGTTGAGTGACCATCCTTTCGCCAACGCCCGTGACCGCAGGCGGACATTGTGCTCTTTGCTGCCTGTGAAATAGCTGAGAGCAAAGGGAAACTCATGACCCTGCACGACACGTAGGTCGCATTGAATTCCGTTTTTTAGAATGACACTCGCCTTGGTCGGACCTTTAGCCAGAACGGTATCCACCAGAGCGTGCGATGAAAAAAAATCCATCACTTCTGCGGGCTGACGCGAGGAGGCAATAAAATCTAGGTCGCGCACAATTTCTTTTCTACGACGGTAGCTTCCCGCGATCTGCGCCATGTTAACCCGTGGATGGGCCCGTAAATCCTCTAGGAGCAACTCGGCCAATGCCGCAACGTCGCCTATGCGGAACTCTCCCACATGGCGTCGCTGATGGGCGATGGATTGGAGGATGTTTTGTGCTGTTTTTTCTCCAAATCCGGGAAGTTCCGCCACTTTACCCTCTCGGCAGACGCGTTCCAGCTTGGAGATTGAGTGGACTTGCAAGGCATCCCACAGCACTTTGATTTTCTTTGCGCCGAGTCCCTGCAACGCGAACAAGGTGAGAATATCGGGTGGAAATGTCTCCCTCAATTCTTCGTAATAGGGCAGAACGCCATCGCGCGCTAAGGTTGTAATTTTCTCGGCGGTCGCTTTTCCGATGCCGTCCAGGGCCAGCAAGCGATCTTCGGCGATCACAAGGTCGAGAGATTCCCCAAGCGTTTCCAGTGCTCGAGCCGCGTTAGTATAGGCGCGGACTTTGAAGAGATTTTCGCCCTTAAGTTCGAGAAGACGGGCGATGTTTTCTAGGATATCAACAATGTCGTCCCGACTCATTGCTTATAAGTCGCAAGGCGATTGCGCCAGCCCGGCAACCACTGCGCTTCGTTGCGGGCGGGCTGGGAATTTGCAACGCGCTGGGTGAGCACATGGTCGGCCGCGCGAGCGAAGGCGGGCATTGCGGGATCTGTTGGCGACATCGCGGACAGCACTTGGAGAAGCCCCCAGCCTTTTCCGGCGTAGCGCTCCGTCGGCGCAACTCCCTCGCCCTTGAAATTCACGTAATCCATGAGCGCGTAGAAGCCGAGGGGCTGCGCTGCCACGCGGCGGAAATTTGCCTCAATGCGGGGGCGATCGGCGGGGCTTGCAGCGAGCAGGACTTTGGGCAAAGCGGCCTCGAGTCGCATGGCTGCGAACCTCGCTTGGTCGGCGACGGTGTCGGCAAGGAGCGAGCGCAACGCCTTGAGGCGAGCGCCTTGCAGGTCGGCCATAAACTCGGCGCGACTTTTCCATGGGCACGGGCCCAGCATCCAAGGAGCGACAGAGTGGCCTTGCGACTGAAGAAAGCGGATCATGCCTGGAAAACTTTCCTCGAAAGGCCCACGCTTTCCCTCTAGATACCAAATAAAATGCGCAATTCCGAGGGATGGAAATTCTTCGCTTTTGTTCCATGAAGTAAGCCCAGAAATCGTTCCTGCACATTCGTTTTTCCAAATGCGTTGCCCAATCTCTGCGGCTTGCGAGTCAGAGAGCCGCAGGGGTTCTGCGGAGACGGTTGCCACTGCGAGAAAGAAAGGTAGGACAAGGCGTATCATGGTTTTATTCCAAAGGTGCATGCCGTCGCTTGAGGGCAAAAAAGTCTTTCAGCAAGGCTGCACACTCTTCTGCTAACACGCCGGCCGTGATCTCGCAGCGGTGGTTGAGCCCTGGCATTTGCAAGATGTTGATGAGTCCGCCGGCTCCCCCACCCCGTGCATCGCCGCAGCCAAAAATCACCCGCCGAAGGCGTGTGTGGACGATCGCGCCCGCACACATCGGGCAGGGTTCCTTGGTGACATAGAGATCGCAATCCGTAAGTCGCCAGTCTTCCACGGAAGCTTCCGCTTGGGTAATCGCGATCATTTCAGCGTGGGCAGTGGCATCTTTAAGCATTTCCACTTGGTTCCAGCCGCGAGCAATAACGCGTTCATTTCTAACGATCAAGGCTCCGACGGGAACCTCCCGCGCGGCGCCTGCCTTGTGGGCAAGACGGATCGCTTCGCGCATATATGCTTCATCCATCGCCTGCTGCGACGCTGGTGAAAAAAGCGGATTCTGCAAGTAAGCGCCTAGGCTTCGTCAGCGAGAGTGTCTGGCAATTCATCTGCCTTCCGCGAGAGGCGATTGGACAGAATGAAAAAGCTTGGCACCCAGAGGCCAATGAAGATTCCGAAGCGTTCCCCATACGCGCGATTCTCGCGAGAAGCAGTGAACCATGTGACGACGGAGGCGATAATCGAAAGAAAACCGAGGTAGAGACAAAGGTCGGATAACAAAAGAAGGTTTTCCTTATTGTAGGCTGCACAAGAAGGCTTGATGTATTCGTGAAGTTTTTGAGTATCCATGGGAGAACTAGCTTATGCCGTATGCTTGCGCCGTCAAACGAATTGCCCTATCAAATCTGCCATCATGAAGAAAAAAATCGCCATCACCGCGGCCATTGTCATTGTCCTTTTGCTCGTCCTCGGCTCTGCAGGAGTATTGTTTTTCGTCCGTAGCCTCGGCCCTTCAGATGCGGCCAAGCTTGTGCCGCAGCAAACTGTTCTTCTCATAGACCTACCCGATCTTCCACGCACGGCGATGCGCTGGCCAGCCACGGCTCTGGCAAAAATCGGTGCCGAGCCAGAAATGAAGGCGTTTCTTGAGAAACCCTTCGCCCGCCTTGGCAAAGAAGCCGGCCCCGGCGAAGCAGGGAACTTGCTCGCAGGCCTCAAGCCCATCCATCTTTTCCTAGCTCTCACAAATGTCTCACCAGCGAAGACCGAAGCCCTCGTGGGATTTCAATTTTGGGGAAACCAAGCCGACTTCGATCGTGCGGTAGCCCGCTTGCGCGCCCAACTCGGAACCCCGTCTCAGCCAAGTGAGGAGGTCTACAATGGCAGCACCATTGTTGGCGCTCAACAGAATACCACCGCCGTCTACAGCGCGACGCAGGGTCGGTGGGGATTTGTTTCGACAGACCTCGACGTCATCAAGGCGGCCTTGGATCGCGCATCAGGCAAAAACCATGATACCGCACTGGCCGAAAATCCCGCCTACAAGAAAGTTGCGAGTCAGCTCCTCTCCCAACCCGATTTTACGTTTTTCATCCAGCCACAAGCGATTCTGAATACCCTACTTGAGGTCGGCCAATCCACCGGTGCCCAGCAAGTCATCTCCCAGATTGAGAGCCTTCGCAACGTGGAAGCCATCGGCGGGACGCTCAAGCTCGACGGACTCCTGCAGCGTGATGCTATCTTTGTGCTAAAGGGGACGACCAATCCCTCCCCCGTCCTTGCCAATCGCGCCGCAAGCCTCACCAGCCCAGACACGACGCTATACTGGAACTTGCTAACCGACTTTGCTATCGTAGAGAAAATTCTCGCGAATATCGGCAATGCCGATGCGGCGACCTTTCAGCCGCTCGCCCTTCTGGCGGCAGAAGCCTATGGCCCAGAAGGCGCCCTCATTGCCAACTGGCCAACCGCACAGATGGCACCTTCCGCTTTCTTCGCGCTTGAGGTTAAAGACCCCGTGAAGGCTGCCACTTGCCTTAGTCAATTTCTCACGATGTTCCCGGCCACCACCATTACCGAGCAAGATGGAGTCAAGCTCTATGCTCCTCAGAACCTGCAAAATCCCCTCGCTTCTCCGATCCTAGCCCAGACGGATTCCTTTCTCTTCATCGGCATGGATGCAGCCACCATCACGGCCGCTGCCACCACCCCGCCCACGAAGACACTCACAGATGCTCCTGCTTTTGAGGCGGCGCGCCAATCCTTCGGTACCGCAAACCAGATGTTCGCTTTTGTAGATACCCAAGCCTTTTTCGACCGCGCCTACAATGGCCTGCGTCCGGTTATCATTTTCAGCAGCGCCCTCATGCCCACCACGGCCGAGTGGATAGATTCCAGCAAGTTGCCCCAGACCGCCACAATCTCCCAACATTTGCCACCCATCCTCTATTCGCAACGCGCCTCGGCCGACGGCACTCTCATTGAATCGAGTGGCCCCATCACTATGAACCAAGCCATGGTTATCGGCCTCATGGGTGCGGTGTCCGCCAGCCCCAGCTTGATTGGACGTTAGCTCACCGGCCAGCGCCCATCAGCCGCCGTTCTTTACCCCTGCGCCCGCCGGCGCCCACAGGCGAATACGGCCGACGAGCGGGTGCGTGGCTTGCCCGACTTCGAGATAGTCACCGGGGAAATCAATGCCAAGTGCAGCGAGGTATGATGCCGCGCGCGGATCATCATTGCGTTGAAAAATAATCGCCCTCTTCACGCGCTCGGCTCCCACTCGCTTCAGGCTTCGGATATTCTCACGATCGCCTTCTTCCCCATAGCCATCGAAATACCAAGGTCGTCCAGGCGAAACACCGCCGACGGCATAGACAAGACCGGGCATGTTAAAGAGTGCAACGATGTCATTTCCTGGCAGAAACCCCGCCGCTTCTAGGGCCGAACGAATGTCACCCAAAAACGAGGCCGTCTGCGTGTCCAAGCGCAGAACATTTCGATCCTCGCTCATAATCACTGGCTCATTCTGGAGATATTTCGATGTCGTAAGGCGATAAGGACTCTCGATGAAGCCCGAGTAAAATTGACCCATCGCCAATGCCGCCATGAAGACGGAGACCGCGGGAAGAACGACCCGAACCTTCAGGTGATTATCAAGATAAATCGCCAAGCTCACAATGGCGGCGAAGCCGAATGTGACATGCAAGATGGCGTTCACATACAGACGATGCGTTGTTCCTAAAGCCCCGATGAATGGCAGCAGGAAGAGCCAACACAAAAGCACGATGCCCCCGAAGACTTCAGATTTTGTGAGCTTGCGGGCTCCCACAGAAATTCCGATGGCGAGAATGAACAAAAGCAAAAAAAGCGAGGAATAGGCGAGGAAGCTTCCGTTGCGAAAGAGCACGCCGGCTTGAAACCCATGTTTGACGACGGCCGCCCCGATTTCGATTGCGAGGACGACCAAGATCCCACCCACGGCCAAGGTCTGCCGCCTCGCCTCTGTCACCCGCGAGAGCCGCAGCGCGAGCACAAATACGGCAGCCGTCAGCAAAGGAAAATAGTACGTGCGCAGAGTGCGAAGAAGTAGATCCACGGCCTCTCCAATGTGCCGCTCAATCATGCCCGTGGCCCCCGTGCCTGCAAGAAGACTAGAGATCGAGTATCTCAGGAAGTCCCATGCTCCTTGCATATCTGGTGCCAATGTGAAGATGCCCGATACGGCCAGTGTCGTCGCAAGGCCCAAGGCCACAAAGAGGCCGATTCGATGATTCCAACTCACACTTGGCCAGAGCGCAATAAATCCTAGGCTAAAAACCGCAAAGCCCACGGCTGTCGAGCCCTTAACGAGCAGCAATGCCGCGGTGGCCAGCGCAAAACCCAGCACCGACACCACCGCTCTCACACGATCGACTCCTGAGCGACACGGCACCAGTGCCCACAACACCGCGCTGGCTCCGATGAGAAGCCCAATACCCGCAAGCGTGTTGTAGGAAAATGTCGGCGGCGGCCAGCAGAAGGCCGTGAGAAGAGAAAGGCCCGTCACAAGACCTGCCAAGGTTTCTTGCATGGGTGAGAGCGGCATCCTTGAAAAAGAACGCCTCAAAAAATGCACAAAGCTCCACCAGAAAACCCCAATGCCAAGTGCTGTTCCAACAAATCCCAGCACGCGCATGCCGACGATACTCCCTCCAACCCACTGATAGAGTGCTGCGCCGATTTTGTGGTAAGAGGTGAAGCCGTCCGAAAATTCTGTCGGGTTTTTATAGAGCAGGAGATAGACACCCTCGTCCGTGAGATCGAATCCGCGATCCGCTGCCCAGAAAAAGAAGCCAATCCCCAGCGCGAGCGTCAGGCCCACTATGCCTATGGCGGCCCGGTGTGCTACGCCTTCGATGCGGGACTTATGTTCGCTCATGAACGCCACTGGCGACTTAAAGCAAAAGTGCCGCCGCTTGGTGGACGTCCTTATCTCCCCGCCCAGAAAGGTTGATCACGATCAATTCTGTTTCGGGAAGTCCGGGTGCGATTTTTACCGCATGGGCCACGGCGTGCGCGGTTTCCAGAGCGGGAATGATGCCTTCGATTTCAGACAGTGTGCGAAAGGCTGCGAGTGCCTCATCATCCGTCGCATAATTGTAGACGACACGGCCTTGATCCCGGTAGTAGCTATGTTCCGGCCCTATCGCTGCGTAGTCTAGTCCCGCAGAGACGGAATGCGTGAGCTCGATCTGACCGTCGTCGTCCGCCAATAACCACGTTTTCGTGCCCTGCAGGACACCGAGTTTGCCCCCTTGGAAGCGAGCGGCATGTTTACCTCGTTCGATGCCCTCCCCACCAGCTTCCACGCCTGTGAGCCGCACAGATTCATCGCCCAGGAATGCCGTAAAAAAGCCAATCGCATTGCTACCGCCTCCCACACAAGCGATGAGTTCATCAGGAAGCCGGTCCTCGCGCTCGAGAATTTGACGCCGCGTTTCGTCGCCGATCACGCGATGAAAGTCGCGCACAATCATGGGATAGGGATGCGCACCCAAGGCGCTGCCAAGGATGTAGTGCGTCGTGCGCACATTTGTCACCCAATCGCGCATGGCTTCATTGATAGCTTCCTTAAGGGTCGCTTGCCCCGCCGTGACGGCCACCACCTTTGCGCCCAGAAACCGCATACGGGCCACGTTCAGAGCTTGGCGCTCCATGTCTACTGCACCCATGTAGATGACGCACTCAAGCCCAAATCGCGCTGCCGCCGTGGCCGTGGCTACACCATGTTGGCCAGCACCAGTCTCTGCAATAATGCGTGTTTTTCCCATCCGGCGCGCGAGAAGAATCTGACCAATGGCGTTGTTGATCTTGTGAGCCCCAGTGTGCAAGAGATCCTCGCGCTTGAGATAAATTTTTGCGCCTCCGAGGTGCTCCGTGAGACGTTCTGCAAAATACAATGGCGTGGGCCGTCCGCAGAAGTCTCGCAGTAAATTTGCCAGTTCACTTCGAAATACCGGATCCTGACGAGCTGCTGCGTAGGCTGCCTCCAGCTCCGCAAGCGGCGTGAACAAAGTTTCTGGAACAAACCTGCCGCCATAAGGTCCGAAATGCCCGTTTGCATCGGGAAGCTGAGTCTCCACCAATTTCATCTGACTACCATGCATCCTTGCATTCCACAACGCAACCCCTGCCTCGCGACCCCGCTAAGGCCTTCCGCCGAGAGGGGCCGATGGCCGCTCCGAGTCGTTGCTTTTCTTCTCGTCACGTTTCTTGGGCTCTGGCTCGGCTTGGGCGTCACCCAGCTCGATTATGTCTTCGATGTTACTCTGGAAGGCTCGCACAAATGCATTTTGTAGAATGTTGCCGAGCGTCGGGAAGATCGAAGCTTGCGGATTATCAAACGACCCGCTGAGAGGAATTTTCGTAGCGAAGCGATTTTGGGGTTGATTTCGAAACAACCGCAATAGCCCACCCATGGCACCCTCCCAAACGAGTTTGAGCGGGTTCTGGATGTTTTCTTTAAGGTCAATGACCGCCACTCCATCGAAGAGTGGCTTGATGTAGCCCGTGAGGTTGCCATCCGCTACGGCGATCTCCGCGGCGACCTCGAGCGTTCCTTTCTCAAAGTCGAATTTGGCGTAAGCCCGGGTGAAATCATTTAAAGCCGTGAGGGCCACGGGCTGCATTTTAAAGTTCAGGTCGAAGGTCGGACGCTCTGTGGAAGGATCTACCTTGGCGGTCAGGCGCAGGTCGCTCTGGCGAAAAGCGCGCCCCGTCATGTCAATATTTGCGACGAGGATCTTCGAGAGCTTGCGGCTGTTGGTAAAGTTCGTGCCGAGGAGGGCTATGCGATCAATCTCGAGATTCACCTTCGGGCGGCTATAAAAGTCTCGATAGTGTAGGCTGCCATCAATCACCTCGAAGCGATTGATATCCAGCGGGAAGAGCTTTTTGATGAGCTCCAGCCACGGCTTATCAATGCCGACGACGGTCGTCTCAGGCGTTGGGCCATTCACGAGATTAATGATAGGAGATTGCAAAATCATTTCCCCGACGAGTGCGCCAGCGAAGAGTGCCTTCCACTCCACGGAAAACTGCACGCGCTTCGAGGAAAAAAATGGTACAGGCACGTCGCCGCCTGTCTTTACGATATCAATACTCTCGATTTCATAAGCCCCGCGCCACAGCTTCATATCCACATCCCCAATGCGGCCATCATACTCGGGCATTTCGTCGAGCGTTTTATTGACGTACCATTTTACGGCATAGGGAAGAGCGACACGCGCCGCGATGAGCAGGGCTGCGATGACTAGCAGAATCTGGACATTGCGTTGAAAAAAACGGGCAAGGCGGTTCATGGGCAAGGTATATGCGAAACAAACTCCCCGGCCCGCCGTCAGGGTTTCACCTGATTTGACCCTCAGGAGCAAAGCGAATGGACGATGAGTTGCGATAAACTGTGATGAATTCCCTCGATTCCTTCCTGCCGCGCCTCGCACTTCTCATTGCCGATGCGGAAATTTCCGTAGAATTAGAAAAGCTGCTTCGGTCGAAGTATTCGAGCTTGTTACTCATCGCAAATCGAAAACAACTCAGCGATTTCCCTATCCCCCTCGTGATCATGGTAGACACTGTCAGCGACATTGCCGAGATTCGAAAACTCCACACGGCCGAGGGCACCCGCATTCTCGTCATCGGGAAATCTGACAGCGAAGTCCTCAGCGCGGCCGTGGGACTGGGAGCGGACGATTACGTGACTTATCCTTTCACGGAAAGTGAACTCCTTGAAAAAACAGAAAAATATCTCGAAGCTTTTCGCAACGTCGCAGCCGCTTAGATCTTTGATTGCCCACGCCGCTCACCTAGCGTTACGACTATGCTGCACCAAAAAACCATAACCTGCGCCGTCGCTGTTGTGGCTTCTGTGGCAGCGGTTTCGGCGTCATACTGGATTAGGCCATGGATGGGTGGGGCAGCACCGTTCAGTCTATTTATCACGGCTGTTATTGTCTCCGCGTGGATTGGTGGCTTGTTGCCAGGATTAGTAGCCACGAGCCTGTCGCTTGGCCTAGCGGCTTATTTCATCATGCCTCCCACCGGCTTCAGTGCTCAGCAGTGGGCTCCCTTCGGGATCTTTTTTCTCAATGGGTGTTTGGTGAGCGCTGCATTTGAAGTGCTCAAGGTAAGTCGCCAGAAAGCCGAGGACGCACGCAAGCAGGTCGAGCAAAGCCGAACTGAAGCCGACAACAAACTCATGAGCTTGCTGCGGGATGAACAGACTGCACGAAAAAATGCGGAGCGCACCGCTGTGCTCAAGGATGAGTTTTTAGCCACCGTAAGCCACGAAATGCGAACACCCCTCACCGCCATCCTCGGGTGGGTGCAACTCCTCCGCGGTGGAAGCCTTGCTTCCGACACCGTGCCGCAGGCTCTCGAGACCATTGAGCGCAATGCCCGCGCACAGGCGAAGCTTATTGATGATCTTTTGGACATGAGCCGCATTCTTTCCGGACGCCTCAGCCTTGATCTCCAGCGACTGAATGTCGCCGAGGCCGCAGAGTCCGCCATCGCCGCTGCGGAGCCAGCAGCCGCCGCGAAAAGGGTCATTCTCGTGCGTCAAATTGCCCTTGGCACAAAATTCGTAGCGGGCGATTCCACGCGGCTTCAACAAATTCTCGGCAACCTCTTGAGCAATGCCATCAAGTTCACGCCAGCAGGCGGGGCAGTGACCCTTTCCGTCCGCAGTGGGGATTCCGATGTCGAGTTGCGTGTCCACGATACCGGTGAGGGCATTACGCCGGAATTTTTGCCGCACGTCTTTGATCGCTTTCGTCAACAAGATGCCTCGACAGTCCGCAACCATCAGGGTTTGGGCTTAGGTCTCTCCATCGTAAAGCAATTGGTCGAGGGGCATGGAGGGACGATCCAGGCCGAAAGTTCCGGACCAGGAGAGGGAGCGACATTTACGATTCTCTTGCCGATCTATGGTGGAACGGCCCTGCAGGCAGATGCCAACGAAGTGCTACCTTCACTCTTGGGAGCAAAGATCCTCGTCGTGGAAGACGACGCCGATGTTCGGGAAGTCGTTCGATCCATCCTCGCTCAGAATGGCGCAAACGTGCGCACGGCAGCGTCGGCGGCAGATGCCTTGACAGACTTTGCCGCACGGAGGCCAGATATCTTGATCAGCGATGTGGGAATGCCTGGGCAGGATGGCTACGATCTCATTCGTCAGATTCGCTCGCTCGATCGCGATGCAGGCGGCAGCACTCCAGCCGTGGCGCTTACGGCGTTTGCAAGGCCGGATGACCGCCGGCGGGCACTCGCCGCGGGGTATCACCTCCACCTGCGCAAGCCAATCGAGCCATCGGAACTCGTTAAGGCGGTAGCGAGCTTGGTTGCAACGAAATCCTCGCCTTTCAACTAACCCGCCTGGTCGTCTGCGCGATCACGAGTTGCAAATCTCCAAAATCCACCGGCTTGGTGAAGTGCGCATCAAAGCCAGCTTTCAGACACTTTTGCACATGCTCAGGGTAGATTGCCGCTCAGGTCAATGAAGGCGGCGTGGAAGCTCGCGCGTGTTTGCTTTGGATTTCAGTTTATGATTTTGTTTGTGTGAGATGGAAACCCAAATGCTTAATCAGGATGGGGTCGTGATTGACGAAATCTGTGAAGATAATGTGCGCTTACAGATTCAACGCCACGGCGCAGAGATGGTAAGCCTTGCGGTGCGTGACGGCGACGGCTGGCGAGGCTTTTTGCATCGTGACGGGCTTTTTTTGGCACCAGACACCGGCTGGGCCAACCATGCTACCGTGATGGGATATTTCCTCCATCGCCTCTGGCAAGAACGCTCAACGTATAATGGCCACGCGATCCATGGCGGCAACCATGGATTTCTGCGTCACTTCGATTTTCCAGCACCGGAGATCCTGCCAGATGGACTCAAGTATTCTGTCGCTGGGGATGCCATCCCTCCGGAAGCTTATCCTTTTCGCGTGGGGTGCGACATTTCGTATCGTATCGTGCGAGGACAAGTGCTCGTGGGGTTCGCTTTCCACAATGAGGAGGACTTCGCGTGCTGTGTTAGCTTCGGCCTGCACCCTGGCTTTGCTGTTTCTGATGTCAACAAAGCGCGACTTGTTTTTCCGCAAGGCACCTACACGCGGCTCTTAGCGCCGGGAAACTTTCTCAATGGCGAATCGGAAGTGCTCCACTTCGAAGGCGGCGATATGCCGTATCCCATAGCCGATCTACCTGGTTCGTTTCTGCTTGATCTTTCGCAAGTGCCCAACAAGGTTTTTCGCCTGCAAGATGAAGGGTTAGGGCGCGTGATCCGATTTGATTTTTCGGAAGTTCCGTATCTCACGATTTGGAGCGATGCCGCTGATTTTTTGTGCGTGGAACCTTGTTGGGGAATGCCCGACCAGAATCCTCCTTTGCCATTTGAGAAAAAACTAGGCATACAACATGTGCCTGCACGCAGCACGCTGCGCCGCGAATTTGGTTTGACCTGCACCTAATGATTACCTCGCTCATTGCCTTTCTTTTACGGTTTGTTGTTATTCTCGCACTCACTTATGCGTTCGTGGTGCTTTACGAGCATGGTCCCAATGGCTTCGCCGACCACGTCACCACCGAATACCGCCTCCTCCTGGCGGAATTTTCGTCCTCTCGCGGCACTTGATGAAACGCCGCCGACTTACTATACATTAGAACCCCTATGGCTGTTAAGACTGAGAAGGACCTCCCCGAACCGCACCGCTCCACATGGCTCAAAGCCCTCAGCGCGACGCAACTTCGTAACTACGGCTACGCAGTGCAGCTCTTGCAGACCGTGCTAAAGACGCATCCCGATTTTCTTGCCGGGCGGCAACTCCTCCGCAAGGCCGCCTTGGCTAAGAACGCTGGAAAAAAGAGCATGCTTAGTGGCCTCTCAAGCGCGTCGTTCAGCACCATGAAAGCCCAAGGACTCATTAAAAAAGATCCCGTAGCAGCCATGGACGCCGTGGAAAAAATCCTCGAGAGCGAGCCCTACAGCCCTCAAGCAAACATGCTCCTGCGCGACGCCGCTCTCGCCGCAAATTTGCCAGAAGTCGCCGCCTTTGCCCTAGAGACCATTATTGAAGGAAACCAGAAAGATACGAAGACCATGCACGAGTTGGCCAAGCACTACGTGCAATTTGGCCAACCTGACAAGGCAGTCGAGGTTTACACTGCCATCAATGTCATTATTCCCAATGACCTCACGGCGGTCAAGGGCGGGAAGGATGCTGCGGCAGCAAATTCCATGCTGCGCGGCGGTTGGGAGCGCGAGGACACGACCTATCGCGACCTCATCAAGAACAAGGAAGAGGCCATCTCGCTTGAGCAGCAAGGCCGCGTCGTTCGGAGTGAGGATATGATCGAGCATCTGCTCGTTGATCTCCATGCCGCAGCCGAAGCCGACCCCACGAGCGTGGACAACTCACGCAAGATCGCGGAACTCTACAACCAAAAAGGCGACCTCGCCTCAGCCGAGCAATGGTATACTTACGCCGCTTCGCTGACCGGAAATTCCGATCTCGCCATGCTCCGCAAAGCGGCTGATCTCCGGATCAAGCAATTCGACATGGCCATAGCCGCTCGCCAAGAAATCCTCGAAGCCACACCCGATGTGCCCGAGGCCGCTCAATACCTCGAAGAGATCGAATCTTTTGTCATCCAGCGAGCCGAGCTCCTCCTCTCCGATGCCCGCGGACGTGTCGAAGGAAACCCGACCGATCTCCAAGCTCGCTTCGAGCTGGGAGAGAACTTGGTCACGGCCCACAAATACCAAGAAGCGATTCCGGAGCTTCAAAAAGCTCGCAACAACCCGAACGTCCGCATTCGTTCCATGGGACTGCTCGGCCAGTGCTTCATGGCCCGCACCATGTATGACCTCGCGGCTCAGACACTCTCCGAGGCTGCGGCCGAGCTTCCCGCGATGGATGCCACGAAAAAAGACATCATCTATACCCTCGGCCTCGTTTACGAAAAGATGAGCCGCCTTGATGATTCGATTACTCAAATGAAACTCATCTACTCCGTGGACTACGGCTACCGCGACGTAGCCGCCCGAGTCGAGGGTTCCTACGCCGGGTCCTAGGAAAATCGCCACTTGGCGTCGGGCCCCTGCCGTGAAGAAATGTTGTCGGTGGGAGTGCTGCGTGGTAGGCCTTGAGACATGAAATTCTTTTTCTTTTGTCTGCTGGCTTTGGTTTTCGTGTCCCTGTCCGCCGAGGCGAACGAAGCCGTGCGGGCAACGCAGGCGCGTTTGTCTAAGTTGGGTTTTTATAATGGGAAGGTTGATGGCGACATGGGCAGCCAGACAAGTGCGGCGATTCGGAGATACCAGATTGCAGAGAACTTGAAGGTAACAGGAGAGTTGAATCGCCAAACCCAGGCACGGCTGGGCATCGCCCCCTCAATCGAAACCGCCCCGGCATACGTGGCCATCGCGGACATTTACCGAGGTGGGCCTTATATTTCTGTTGGTCCGGAAATGCAAATTGCCGTGCTCAAGCAGGCTCAGAAAAACCTGCGTTTGCTCGGATATTACAATGGCCCGCAGGATGGCATGCCGAATGCCTCTCTGGTCACGGCCCTCCGCCAGTGGCAACGGAGTGCGGGGTTTCGACAGACAGGCAGGCTGGATGAAAATAGCTTGAAGGGCTTGGACTTGCTGTCGAATTAATCCCCCAGCGGAGCAGCGTCGGCGGGCTGTCAGATCGCGAGAAGGGCGGCACCGAAAACGCCAGCACTATCCCCAAGGGTGGGGCGGAGGATCCGGCTGCGAATGTCGGGATTGAAGAGATAGCGCCGAATGGCTTCGCGCGTGGCATCTTCGTAGAGGAGGTCAAGGTTGCCGACTCCACCGCCGATCACGACGGCATCGGGATCGAGGATGTTCAGGACGGCCGCAAGGGCTTCGCCAAACTTCTCGCGCAAACGTTCCAAAGTGGCGAGGGCAAGGACTTCGCCGCCTTGGGCGCGGAGGACGATTTCGGGCACCCGCAGGGCCTCGCCGCCATTTTCTCGGTAAAATCGCTCAAGGCTAGGCCCAGCAATGGCGGTTTCCACGCAGCCGAAGCGTCCGCAGTAGCAAGGAAAAGATTCTCCGCGGAGGGGGTTGTGTCCCCACTCGCCGGCGATACCGTGGAGGCCATTGAGCAGGCGACCGTGAACGACGATGCCCCCGCCTGCGCCTGTGCCTAGGATAATGCCAAAGACAACATCTGCACCGACCGCTGCGCCGAGAAGCGACTCGGCGAGCGCGAAGCAATTGGCGTCGTTTGTAATGACGACATCACAGCCAAGTGCCGCGGCACAATCCTCGCGGAGCGAGCGCCCGTTGAGGCAGAGAGTATTGGAATTTTTCAGCAAGCCCGTGTCGGGAGCGAGTGTGCCTGGCGTGCCAATACCAATTCGGGCCGGCCGTTGCTGGCCGCTGGCGTTCTCGAGGTCAGACACGACGCCACAGATTTGCGAGAGGATGTGGTCGTAGCCTTGCGAGGATTCCGTGGGACGCCGGAGTCGCGCTAGGGTCGTTTGTGGATGGTCGGGAAGGAGAATCGCGCCTTCGATCTTTGTTCCACCGAGATCTAGTCCCCAAAGACCTCGGGCTCCACTCACACGGAGACGCGCATGGGCATGATGACGTAGAGGAATGGGGTCTGAATTTTCAGAACCCCGGGACTCATTTCGTCAATCAGTTCCAAATACACTTCGTCATTTGTAAGATTTCGCAGGGGATCCATGACGAATTCTGGATTGAAGGCAATCGCCATATCCTTGCCGCGATAGGTAATAGCCATGGATTCCTTGGCCTCGCCGATTTCGGGTGTGTTGGCGGTAATGTCGAGGTTGTTCCTTGTAAAGGTCAAGCGCACGGAGCTTGTCTTTTCGCTGCTCAGAATGGAAACGCGGCGCACGCAATTGAGGAACGCCTCTCGCTCGAGAGTCACGCGTTCCTTGGCTTCACCGGGAACCACTTGGCGGTAGTTCGGGTAGTTTCCTTCGACTAATTTTGATGAGAGTTGGGCTCCATTAAGCTCAAATGACACGAGATTTTCGGTGGAAGCGATGACCACATCGCCGGTGTCGGAGAGGAGACGCTGAATCTCTGTGACGGCTTTTGTCGGTAGAATGAAGTCGCGTTCTTGGCTGGCTGGAAATTCCACATCGCTATCAAAGAGGGCCAAGCGACGCCCATCGGTCGCGACGAGCGTGAGTTTATTTTCGGCCAGAGAAAAGAGGATGCCATTGAGCACGTAGCGCGTCTCGTCCGAGGAAATCGCGTAGGACGTCTTGCGCAGGCCGTCGCGGAGTTCGCTTTGCTTGAGCGTGATCGTCCGTGCATCTTGGAAAGTGGGGAACGCGGGGAATTCTTCTTGGGCGAGGCCGAAGATTTTAAAGAAGCTCGCACCGCATCGAATGGTGGCGGCATTCTTTGCATCCACTTCGATGATGATCTCAGAATTGGGGAGCTCGCGCACGATGGCGGCGAGGCGCCTTGCTGGCAGGGTGGTAGCACCGACACGTTCAACCTTTGCCTCTACGGTGCATCGCACAGCGACCTCGAGATCGGTTGTCGTAAGGCGAAGACCCGATTCCGTGGCTTCAAGCAGGGCATTAGATAATACGGGTAGCGTGGCGCGACTGCTAACGACATTTTGGATTCGTTGCAGGCCTTCGAGGAGGGCTTCTTTGGTGACCGCTAGCTTCATGGGAATTGTTTCTTTAAGAGGAGGGCGCACGGATGTCAACCGCGACTTGCATAAAGTCGAGATATTGGCTTCTTCAGCGATGGGACTATTTGGCCAGCAGGTCTTGAAACGCTTTGACCTTCTCAAGAGACTTTGGGAAACTTACAGCGATGAATAAGTCCCAAATTGCAGCTCAACTCTACACGGTCAGGGATTTCTGCACGAGTGCTCTTGCGCTGGCCGACACGGCACTGAAGCTCAACTCAATGGGATACCGCGCCGTGCAAGTGAGTGGAGTCTCGGGGAATATTCCGCTCACGGAAATTAGGCAAATTTTCGACGATCTGGGAATGGTCATCTGCGCCACGCATGAAGATCCAGACGCGCTGCGCCGGCATCCGATGCAGGTCGTCGAGCGATTAAAGACATTAGGAGTCAAATACGCGGCATATCCGTATCCGGCTGGCGTAGATTTTCACGACCCGGCGGCGATCAAAGCGATGGTTTCTGATTTGGAAGTTTCCGGTGCTGTCCTTCGCGAGAATGGCTGCAGCCTCAGCTATCACAACCATGCGATCGAGTTTCTTCGCGTGGGGGACGAAGTGCTCATGGACTACATTTTCCGAGCGACCTCGCCAGAGAATTTGGGTTTTGAGCTCGATACGTATTGGGTGCAGGCAGGTGGTGGCGACCCTGTGGCGTGGTGCCAGAAGGTGGCTGGCAGGCTGGCCGTGCTGCATTGCAAGGACTTCGGGTATGGCGCGAATGACAAAGCTTTTTTTGCCGAGGTTGGTTTCGGCAACCTAGATTTCCGGCGAATCCTCGCAGCAGCGGAAGAATCCGGGTGCGAGTGGTTCGTGGTTGAGCAGGACACATGTCCAGGTGATCCCTTCGTATCGCTCGAAAAAAGCTACCGCACGATGGAGGGGCTAGCGAGCGACTAGTAGTGTCTTGCGCAGAGGGTTTTTCTTGCCGAAGGTGTGCCGTGCGCCGATACCTTGGCATCGAAATCGCCGCGAGAGGCGAATTGTCTTTTGAACATCTTGAGAACTTTTTGAAAACATGAGCGCAATCGCGACGGAAATACCACTGATCAATGTGCAGGTAGATGGGGAATGGAAGCCATTTCCCAAGGGAACGCGACTCATCGAGGCCTGCATGAAGAGCGGAAAATTCATCCCTCACTACTGCTACCACCCGAAGCTGAGTACCCCGGGAAATTGCCGTATGTGTCTTGTGGAACTCGGGATGCCAAAAATGACGCCCGATCGCAAGCCGATCTTGGGGGAAGATGGACGTCCCGAAATCGCTTGGGGGCCTCGTCCGGCTATTTCCTGTGCCACGGAGATCAGTGAGGGAATGGCCGTAAAGACATCATCCCCGATGGTTGAAGAATGTCGCAAGGGAGTGATGGAGTTTTTGCTCATCAATCATCCGCTTGACTGCCCCATTTGCGATCAAGCGGGCGAGTGCCGCCTGCAAGAATTCTCCGTCGAGTATGGACAAGGCGAGTCGGGATTTTTGGAAGAAAAGGTCAAAAAACCAAAGAAGGTAGATATCGGCGAACGTATCCTCCTTGACGACGAACGGTGCATCATGTGCTCGCGCTGCGTGCGTTTCATGCAGGAGATCGCGCACGACGATGTTCTCGGATTCCTCAATCGCGGAAGCTATACGAAGCTCGACGTGTATCCGGGCAAGCGCTTGGACAATAATTACTCGCTGAACACGGTGGACATCTGTCCCGTGGGTGCCCTCACGAGTAAGGATTTTCGCTTTAAGATGCGCGTGTGGTTTCTCAAGGAAACGAAGACGATTGATGTCACGTGCGGCACTGGCACAAACATCCTCATCTCAAGCCGCGAGAACATCGTTCACCGGATCACGCCCAGAGAAAACGACTTCGTGAATTCCTGCTGGATGCCCGATAGCCACCGACTGAATTTCCACTACCTTCATAGCGAAGATCGCTTGCAAGCACCCATCGTTCGCGGCGCGGACAACCCCGTCAAATGGTCCTTCGCTCTGGAGACGGCAATCAAGCAGCTCAAGAAATGCAACCCTGCCGAGACGGCTATCATCGCCTCCGCTCGCATGACGAACGAAGAACTCTTCCTCACGAAACGACTCGCGAAGGCTCTGGGGGTAGACCAAGTTGATGTTCGACCCCGGCCACAAAAGGGAGACGGATTTCTCGTTTCGGACGATGGTAATCCCAATACTTCCGGCGCGAAGCTCCTTGGCCTTGCGACTGGCAAGCTCCCGCAAATCATTGCTGGCGTCGCAAGTGGTGCCATCACGAATCTCGTCGTCCTCGGTGAAGATGCCGTCGCGTGTGGCATTCCCGCCACGCATTTACAAAAACTCGACACCCTCGTCTGCATGGGCATCCTTTCCAATTCCACCACGCCTTACGCAACGGTCGTCCTGCCATCGAGCGCTTGGGTAGAAAAACGCGGCACGATGATCACACTCAAGGGCCGCCTCCAGCGGTTGAACCAAGCCATCCAGCCCCCAGGCGACGCGCGTGACGATTGGGAAATCCTTCGCGACCTCATTGCGGGTATCGCGGGAACCAATGGCCTCTACGCCATTGAGGACGTTTTTAAAGGCATAGCTTCCGAGTTTGTGCCACTGCACGGGCTAACCATCAGCCGAATTGGTGACCTCGGCACCGAGTTGAATCTTCCAGCGTGATGCATCGCCTTGCGACCCTAGTGTCTGCCCTGCTGCTTGTCGGCTGTGGTGGACGAGCACTAGAAGAGAGCGCGCCCGCACGTCAAGTCCGGGTGGAAACCTTGGGCGGCCAGTGCGTGAGAGTGACATCATCCATCGGCACGAGCCTGCTTACCAATCCCTTCAATCCCGGCACGACGGGCCGAACGCTTCCATCCCCGCTGAAACCGGACATTATTCTCGTCAGTCAAGAGCGTCCGGAGGCAAATAATGTGGATGCGGTAGATAACCAACCTACGATTTTTCGTGGCAGTATGGGTATCGGCATCAATAGCGCCATGGGGATCCGCATAAGAGGAGTGCCGATCTTTCGAAATCCCGATGTGCAAAGCGTGGATGGGATGAACCTCGTCTATACTTGGACGATGGATGGGGTGAAATTTTGTCACTTGGGATGGTTAAGGGCGCCCCTGAATTCCTACTCGCTCTCGCAGATCGGTCTTGTGGATGTGCTCTTCGTGCCGGTGCAAGGTGACCTATCGGCATCCGAGCGCGATGCGATCGTGGGTCAGATTCGTCCGCGCGTCGTCGTGCCGATGGGGAAGGGTTGGAGCTATGGCAATGTGCAGTCGGTAGGTAGTTCGTCCTTTTCTTTTTCCCGCGAGATGCTGCCCCTGCAGACGACGACGCTCGCATTTGACTAGCATGGATATCCTGATTATTGGCAGCGGCGGACGTGAACATGCCCTTGCATGGAAACTCCGGAAATCCCCCCGCGTCGGAAAGATTTTTATTGCGCCAGGAAACGCCGGCACGGCCTTGATTGGCGAAAATGTGGCCGTGAGTATCAGCGACTTACCTGCCCTCGTGGACTTTGCAACATCCCGCCAGATCGGACTCACCATTGTCGGGCCGGATGACGCCCTAGCGGCTGGGATTGCAGATGCCTTTGCGCAGGCAGGATTGCGGATTTTCGGCCCCACGCGCCATGCGGCTCAGCTAGAATCCTCGAAGTCTTTTGCGAAAGACTTCATGCGGAGACATGGTATTCCCACGGCCGCTTCGCACGAATTCTCGGACAGCATCGAGGCACACGCCTGGTGTCGCACCGCTACCTACCCTCTCGTAATCAAGGCAGATGGCCTTGCTCTCGGCAAAGGCGTTATTATTGCGGAAAATCCCTCCGCAGCGGCTCATGCCATCTATCGCTGCATGGATGCCATGGTTTTTGGTCAGGCAGGAGCCCGCATCGTGATTGAGGAATTTCTCGAAGGCACGGAATGCTCGCTCCATGCTTTCGTGGATGGGACGACATATGTCCTATGCCCTGATTGCCGAGACCACAAACGGGCCTACGACCACGACATGGGACCAAACACAGGCGGCATGGGAACGATTAGCCCGAGCGGCTCGCTGGATGCGCCGCTGCTGCAAATCGTGAATGAGAGCATTCTCGATCGCGTGGTGGCCGGGCTCCGTGCCGATGGCATCACTTATCGCGGTATGCTTTTCCCTGGCATCATTCTGACAAAAGATGGCCCGAAGGTGCTGGAATTCAATTGTCGTTGGGGCGATCCCGAGACGCAAGTTTTGCTGCGTCGCCTTGATTCCGACCTCCTAGATCTCCTTGAGGCCACGGTATCAGGCACACTCGGAGAGCAGGTGCCCCGGTGGAGTGCCCAACACGCAGTCTGCGTCGTTTTGGCTTCTGGCGGGTATCCCCATGCCTATGAAAAAGGCAAAGAGATCCATGGCCTTAAGCCCGCAGCCGACCAAGATGGCATCGCGATCTTCCACGCCGGCACGCGGTGCGAGGAGAACCGCTTTTTCACGAATGGTGGCCGTGTCCTCGGTGTGACTGCCTTAGGCGACACACTCGCCATCGCACGGGACGCCGCTTACCATGCTGCGGATCAGATTTCTTTTGCTGGCTTGCAAAGACGTTCGGATATTGGGGTCACGACTCCATGAAACTTTTTTCTTTCTTCTTTCTCCTTTCTCTAGTCATTGCGCAAGCGGCGGAAGCTCCGCAAAGCATGCGTGAGAATATCAACCAAATGGAACCCGCCGAAGTGGAGAAGGCAATCCAGGCTCTGCGAGACAACTTCCTTTCGGCCGAGGCGCTTGACGACACAGCCAAGCAACGCGCGCTTCTTGAGGGACTCATTCGCCGCCTGAGCCCTGGTGTTGCGATCGTGCAATCCGGCGCAGCCACCCCCGCCCAAGATGAGGTCGCTTTTCTGGCGGAAATCCTCGATGGCATCGCGGGCTACGTGCGCGTGGGCACGCTCACGCCGGCCTCCCTGCAACAACTCGACGTGGCTGTGGCCAGCTTTAACGAAAAGAAGGTTTCTGCTCTCATCCTCGATTTGCGCGGTGTTCCTGCGGGAGGAAGCTTTGAAGTTGCAGCCGACTTCGCGCGACGATTTTCTCCCAAAGGCAAAATTCTTTTTACGATCCAGAAGCCGAGCGCCAAACAAGAACGCCTCGTGACTTCGAACCAAGATCCTTCCTTCACCGGAATCGTTGTCGTGCTGACGGACTCTGAGACATCCGGCTCTTCGGAGGCCCTCGCTGCGACGTTGCGTGCAAATGCAAAGGCGATGATTGTTGGCAGTGATACAGCGGGCGAAGCGGTGGAATTTGCTGAGATTCCGATCGGCAGTGGACGCAACCTCCGTGTCGCGGTGTCTCAAGTGGTGCTTCCAGATTCGGGCTCCATTTTTCCGCACGGTGTGAAGCCCGATATTGCGATTTCTCTGCCAAAGGAAACTCAGGACGAGATTTTCCGCCTGAGCAAAGAAAAGGGCGTAAGCCAATTTATCTTCGACGTCGAGCGAGTGCGCCTCAACGAAGCGGCGCTGGTTGCGAATACGAATCCCGAGATCGAAGGCGTGCCCTCTGCGAGATCTCACGCGCCGCTGCGGGACAGTGTCCTGCAGCGAGCGGTGGATTTGGTGACAGCGATTACGTTTTATAAGCGCAAGTAGGCTTCTTTGCGTCGAACTGCTGGATTTTCGATCGCCTCGGTGATAAATTTCTTCCATGGCTTCGATATCCCCTTCCACTTCAGAGCTCCGCTGCTTGGATCAGGCGCACCATTTACACCCCTTCACAAATCATCGGGACATGCACGTCTCGGGCACGCACCTCATAGAATCCGCCCATGGGTGCCATGTCATCACCGATTCTGGGGAGCAGCTTCTTGACGGCTTGGCTGGTCTCTGGTGCGTGAATGTGGGCTATAATTGCGCAGCCATCGTCACAGCCGTGCATGAGCAAATGGAACGACTTCCCTTCTATCCGTCGTTCTTTAATTCAACGACGGAACCTCCCATTCGTGTCGCGGAATTCCTTGCGCACAAGGCGCCCGCCCGAATCAATCGCACGGTTTTTAGTAATTCCGGATCGGAAGCAAACGAAACGGCTCTCAAAGCGATTCGGGCTTTTAATAAGCTTCGCAACCAGCCACTTAAAACAAAAATTCTCTCACGCACATTTGCCTACCATGGCGTGACGCTTGCAACGACAAGCATGACGGGTCTGCCCAGTTGCTACGAACCATTTGGTCTTCCTCTACCTGGTTTTATTCACGTGCCGGCACCGCATCCTTACGGCGCTAACTCTCAACTTGACCCGGTCGCCTACGGAGAATGGTGCGTGCAGGAAACGGCAAAAATCATCGCTCGCGAGGGAGCGGACACGATTGCAGCGATGTTCGTCGAGCCTGTGCAGGGGGCCGGGGGAGTCATCCCCCCGCCGCCGGGATACCTTGCCGCCTTGCGCGAGCTGCTACGGCAAAATGATATTCTCTTCGTTGCGGATGAAGTCATCACGGCTTTCGGCCGCATCGGGGGCTGGTTTGCAAGCACGCTTTGGGATCTCGATCCAGACATCATTACTCTCGCGAAAGGCCTCACGAGTGGCTACTTACCGATGGGAGCAACCATGCTAAGCGACGAGATGGCGGAAGTGCTCATGGCCGGTGGCTACTTCGCGCATGGGTTCACGTATTCTGGACATCCGACCTGTGGTGCAGCGGCACTCGCAAACTTGCAAACAATCGAAAAGCTGGGTCTTGTGGAAAGCGTGCGCGATGATGTCGGGCCGTATTTCCAAGCGCGGCTTCACGAATTTGCAAGCCATCCCGCCGTATCAGAAGTTCGAGGAACAGGACTGATCGGCGCTCTTGAACTCGTCCCTCGCGAGGGACGCGATGCCCTTACTCCCACAAGTGCACTTGGCATCCAGGCCTCGAATCTCATCCGGCAAGAAGGCACGATTGTGCGAGGAATCCGCGATTTGATCGCGATGGCTCCCCCGCTCATTATCACCAAGCCCGAGATGGACGAACTCTTCCACTCCGTTCGCCGTGGGCTGGACAGGCTTTGGGTTTAGATTTATCGTTTGTCCCCAATGCTTTCTTCACCTGTTATCGCCAAGGATTTAGTCGAGTCCGTGGAAGATCAGGAAAAGCATGGTCGCCAGCGCTTTTTTTTCCGCCTCGACGAGGAATCCGCGCGCCTACTGCCCTGCGATGCAGCCGTGGCGCAGGTCATCGTTTACAATAGTCCCACGATTGATGATGAAGCCGACCTGCAAGAACTTCATAACATTGACTACCACACGCTCCAGTCCTCGCTCGATCCTGATGAACTCTCCCGATTGGAGTTTGAGAGCGACCATGCGGCGGTGATTTTCAAGAGGCCAAAAAGCTTTTGTGCCAACGATAATTTTCTCCTGAAGTTGACATCCACCGGCGTCTTTATCTATGAGGATTATCTTGTGATCGTGATGCCTGACGATGCGCCGCTCTTCGAAGGTCGGGTGCCATTCCGCACGCTGTCGTTGCAGGATGTCATTCTACGGCTTCTCTACCAAAGCGTGCACCACTTCGAGGGACACTTGAAAGCGATCAACATGCTATCCGACTCCCTCGAGCGGCGCATTAATACCTCGATGGAGAATCGCTATCTCCTCAACATGTTCGCTCTCGAAAAGAGCCTCGTTTACATCCTCAATGCGATTAGCGCCAACGCGGCCCTCTTCGACAAAATGAAAACCGTGGCGGAAAAGCTCGGCTTCGATCACGAACAAATCGGCGTGCTCGAAGATCTGATTATCGAAAACCAGCAATGCTTACGGCGATCAGAAATTTTCACTCAGGTCATTGCAGGCCTCATGGATGCACGGGCTTCGATCGTGAGCAACAACTTGAACATCATGATCAAGAAATTTACGATCTGGACGATTGCAATTATGGTCGCAAATCTCGTTGTGGGAATTTTTTCCATGAACGTCAAGTTACCCATGCCGATGGAGGCGGAAGCTTGGCCGTTCTATGTGATCAATAGCCTCGCGGTCGGTTCGGTCATCGGAATTTTTCTGCTTTCCCGTTTCCGTAAATGGTAAAGCGCCTCGACACGAGCCGACTCGCACGCCCGCGTCTCTCGGTGCAATCGCTGGTGCCCGTGTATGGGGATAATTACAAGCAGGGCTACATCGGATTCACCTATCGGGGTTCCTCTCTTTTGTCACAAGGCATCGCATACTTCACGCGCTGGTCTCGGCTCAGCGATATCCATGTGTCGCACGTCTTCATCGTCACGGGCGAGAACGAATGCGTTGAGGCGGTGCCGCGGCGGGGTGTCGTGCGGACGCCGCTCGACGCGTATTTCAACGATCCAAAGACGCAAGTTTTTTTTCGCAAACCACGAAAACATACAGCTCCCATCGGCCTTCGCATCGCTGAGACAGCTCTGGCCCAAGTCGGCACAAAATACGACGCTTTACTCATCGCGGCTCAAATGCTGGAAGGCAGCTTTTTGAGGCGATGGATTCTGTCCCGCTTCCGTCTTGAGGGTGGCCATTTTGTAAGCGCACTCCTGAACCGACAAGATCGCTGGATTTGCAGTGAACTCGCCGCTTACGTGCTTGATTGCCAACCCGAGTATGTGGACCGTGGCATTCTTGAAAAACCGAACGCGACGATTGATCCACAAGAGCTTTTTGAGGATGAGGTAATCTTTGCAGCGTGGAACCACGAGCCTCAAGAAGGCCCAAAGCCACGCAAGCTCCTCTCGGCCTAATGTCCGGCTACATCGGGCGAATCGCCCCCACACCCAGCGGTGAACTCCACCTTGGCCACGCTTCCACTTTCCTTGTCGCCGCGAGCCGCTCACGAGAGGCGCGAGGGCACTTGCTCTTGCGCTTAGAGGACTTGGATAGCGCACGATGTTCTACCGAGTTTGTGCAGACGGCTGTGCAGGATTTGGCTTGGCTCGGAATCCCATACCACGGGGAAATCATGTTCCAAAGCCAGCGCCGCGCCTTTTATATTGCCGCATGGCGAAGCCTGCGCGATGCGGGGTTGATTTACCCATGCTCCCGTTCTCGAAGCGACGTGGCGGCTTCCTCACTCGCTCCTCACGAGGAGGATCCGATTTTTCCTCCAGAATGGCGGAACGACTCTCATAGCGCCTTGTCATACGATGGCCCCTCCGGAACAAATTGGCGATTCCGCGTGCCAGACTACCTCGACATCACGTTTCAAGATGGTCGGCTCGGCGCGGTGACGCGCCGAGCACTCCGCGACTTCGGAGATTTTCTTGTGTGGAATCGCCACGATGTTCCAGCATACGAACTCGCCGTGGTCGTGGACGACATAGCCTCTGGAATCACCGAAATCGTACGGGGCGAAGACCTCCTCACATCCACTTCCCGTCAAATCCTCCTCTACCGCGCCTTCACCGCAGCGCCGCCTCGCTTCTTTCACACTCCGCTCATTTGCGATACCGCAGGGAAACGCTTGTCAAAACGCTGTGGCCCTCTGAGTCTGCGCGCCTTTCGCGAATCGGGCCTGAGTCCATGGGACATACCCAGTCTTGCGGCATTGGCAGAGTCGTAAAACTCCAAAACGGAAATATGCTTTTCAAGAAAGGAAGGCCGTGGCAAACGTGGGGGTGAGGATGAAATTCTTAGCTTACTTTTTGGTTTTCGGCACGTTAGCCACAACGGCATGCGGGCAAAAAGAAGTGGTTTGGCCTCCGCCGGCCATTCTCGAATGGACGATGCCGATGGATCCTTTTGCGCTTCTTTCGCAAGGCCAAAAGGCTGAGCTAGCTCAGTCTGCTCAGCTATTTTCTGAGAAGACGCAGGCAGGCATCTTCATCCTTTGCGTCCCAAATGGCGTGTTTACCCAGCTTGGACAAGAGTTTTTCGATTCCTGCAAAGCCCAAGGAGCAAACTTTCAGGGCGTGATTTTGATCGCCAGCGTGAATACGGACAGCACCGCGGTCCTTTACACGAAGAGCTTCCGAGACGTGCTCGGGACCACAGGCGCTCAAAGCGTGGCTCGCTTGAAGGTTTCACCCGCAAGCGACATGGCGGGGACTTTGCCTGCCCGTGTCGCTCAGATTTTGAAGGCGATATCAACCGAGGTTGGCACCAGAAAATCACTCCTCTTGGAGACAAAGACCCCAGCGCCTTTTTCCGCGTCGGCAGCAAGTGGGTTCCCTGCGGATATGGGACGCGGCGTCGCTCCAGAGGCGACTTCTTCGGGGGGGCTTTGGAAGCTCGTGCTGGCCGTCGGGCTTATTGTTCCGTGTGCATTCGTCCTTCTTGTGCTGGCTGCAGCTCGGGCCGAGAAGTCGCCAGTAGATTGGCGCAAACCGTCGCTTTCGCCACTAAGGCGTCAGCTTCGTAAGTTTTGCCGCCGGACACACATGGAATGGATCAAGTCAAAACAGCATTTTGAGCCCGACGAGCCGAACGAAGTGGTGCCAGCTCCAAGGGCCGATGCGGTCATTCCAGCAAAGAGGCCTTCACTTCCAGAGAAGCGGAAGGACTAAATCAGGACAGCGATACGTCCGCCCTCACCTTCGGAAACGAAGACACAGACTGCTACCATGTTCACGTCCAAACAAATCCTCCTCGCCATCTCCTGTGCAAGCCTGCTGTCGCTTCCTCTCTCCGCCGCTACCATCGAGGGCGTGGCCGTCGCGCCCGAAGTCACGGTGTCTGGCAAGAAACTCACCTTAAACGGAGCCGGCCTTCGCACGGTTACCCTCATTGTCATACCCGTCAAAGCCTACGTCGCAGCCTTTTACACCCCGAGTGCTCAGAATTCTCCGCAGGCTGTCATGGCCTCTCCTGGGCCCCTCCAATTTCAGTTTACATTTCTACAGGGTGTCAGTTCCAACCAAGTAGCGCAGGCATGGAAAGCACAGTTCGACACGAGTGTGACCGAGACTTATGCAGGTTTTGAAAAAGACCGAGATGCCTTTATTGGGTTCTTCGGCGCCCTAAAAAAGCAGGGCGTGCAAAAGGTCGAAATCGAGGGAGATCAGACCAGAGCTTTTGAGGGCGACACGCTGAAGGGAACCATCACTGGCAAAGACTTTCAGAAAGCTTTTCTGAGCTTGTGGTTCGGAGCCAAACCGGTGCAGGCGAGTTTGAAAAAAGAACTCCTCGGCAACTAGAGTGGCTTGGATTCCATGAGGCGAGCGACTTTATTGTGTTCCACGACTTCGGTCTTGCCGGACTGAGTGACCACACGAAGATGGCCTTCGCTGTTGAGACCTAGGAAGCGCCCCGTAAGTTGCCTATCCGAGTTGAGAAGAAGCACGACCTGCAAGGGCTCGCCAATCTGGCCGTTGAAGGCCGCAACTGCCGACTCAAGCCCACCGTGTTGCATGGCGTGCTGGGCATCCGCAATGGCATCGAGAGTGAGTGCTGTAAGCGACGGAATGTCTGGTGGCTTGGGTAGCACATCTGCCAAGCATGTGGCCACGTCGGCCAGCTCAGGCGCGGCGACCCATGGCCGATTGGTAACATTGACTCCGATGCCTACCACGAGCGATTCCTTTTGCGATTGCTCGCTCAACAAGCCACCGAGTTTTCGTGAGCCGACTAGGACATCGTTCGGCCAGCGTAAGCGCACAGTTGCTACCCCACATGCGCGGATCATTTGAGCGATGTGACATCCTGCCATCAGAGAAAAGCCAAGCCAATCCTTCGCCCCACCAGGCGTTGGAACCACGGCGGAGAGCCAGAGCCCGCCTCGCTCGCACTGGAATGCGCGCCCGAAGCGACCACGTCCCGCAGTTTGGAAGTCCGCACGCACCGCTGCCCACGGCGGAAGATCGCGAGCGAGATCATTCGTCGAGGACGCGGACTCATGGTGATAGAGTCTCCAGCCTGCTTGGCCGATCCCGGAGAATATCCGCGGATCACTCAAGACTTCGCAGCTGGCACAAAGCCCATTACCTCAGCGACCCAGAGTGCCGACCATCGAAGAGCTGCTTCCATCGGCACGGGAGCATTTGATGGCGTCACGAACAGCAGATCGAGCGCCGCGACAAGGGCCACCGTCATCGCAAAAATTCCCCAAAGGATCGTCATGTTATCCATCACACGTTCGGTTTTGCCTTTAAGGCGCAGGCTTGCGAGGCGGTGCTGGCGTCTTTTTCGGCGAGCCCCACAACAGAAGTGATGGCTTTGACTTCACAGCCTGGCTGAGTTGCTCAAGGTTGGCAGTGGTCGTCGTAAGGTTACTGACGATTTCTCGGATCTGTGCGGCGTTCAGACGACTCGCGGGTTCAATGTTGGTGAGGATTTTTTTGAGTTGTTTGTTTGAGGACTCAAGCTCGACAAGAAACTTGCGCGTCTCGGCACTGAGTTCCGGTAGCTTCGCCGCCTCGATTGTCGTATTGGCTTGAGTAATGAGTGCCTGCAAGTCGGTGCTGAGCTTTCCGATCTGAGCGCCAGTTATGGCGGTGTTAAGATTTTCAAGTAGGTCGGTGCCCGCTTTGCTCATACCTCCAATGTTGAGCTTTCCTACCTCTTGCATGATCGAATTAATCGAATCAAGGAAGCTCGTGATCTGCCCGGGTGCAGAGGGAATATAGTAGTAGCGGGGCGTCCATTCGGGCTTGAGCACTGGAAACTTCGCGGCATCGAGATAGTCCATGTCCAAATAATTCAAACCCGTCACGCCCTGAGGTTCGATCCGCACGCGCAGTCCATGTTCAATACCTTGGGCTAAGCGCGAGCTAAGATTTTCCTTGAACATATTTGGGAAAATCTCGCGATTGATTTCCATCGTAATGACGACGAAGTTGGAAAATCCGAGCGCGTTGATCATGCTGTATTCCGTAAAAACAAAACTCACCGCAGTGACCTTGCCGATCGGCACACCGCGGAATTTGAGTGGCGAACCGACATCAATTCCTTGGGCCGAGCCTGTCACGTAGGTTTCAGCCATAATTTTCGGGCTGAACATTTGCCCGCCGCCGAAGGTCAATATCGCCGCAACGGCCAAGGCAATCGCCCCGAGGAGAAAGAGACCAAGGCGGAAGAAGTTCGGTTTCGCGCTCATGAATTTGTTGAGGAAGAAGTTCGGTGAAAGAAGGCCTTTACCATGGGCTCGTCGGACGCGTCGCGCAGGGAGTCAGGAGTGCCTTCAGCAAGGATTCCTTTTTTTGTTTGGTCGAGCATGATCACGTGAGTCGCGATGGCATAGATACTCGCCAGCTCGTGACTCACAATCACAAACGTGACGCCCAGCGAGGCATTCAGCCGCAAGATGAGTTCATCCAAGTCCGCCGACGTGATCGGATCGAGTCCCGCTGAGGGTTCATCGAGGAAAAGCACTGAAGGGTCTAGTGCCATGGCCCGGGCAATGGCCGCACGCTTCTGCATGCCTCCGCTCACCTCGGCAGGAACCAGCGAGGCGGAGTCCGCTAAGCCGACGAGATCCAACTTCATTCGCGCGATTGTCTGCCGCGCAGGCAACGGGAGTTCCGTGAATTCTTCGAGAGGCAACATGATGTTTTCGAGAAGCGTAAGCGATCCAAAGAGGGCCCCGCTCTGATACGTGACACCGAAGAGCCTGAGCAGCTTCGCTCGCTCTTCGCCAACGGCCTTCGAAAAATCAATCCCATCGAGAGAAATCGTTCCTGCCGAGGGTTCATCAAGACCAATGAGATGCTTCAGGAGGGTGCTTTTTCCACAACCTGAGCCACCCAAAATCACAAAGATCTCACCGCGATTCACTGTGAAGTTCACATTTTTCAGAATCACGCGATCACCGTAGGCCGCCTCGAGATCTCGCACTTCGATAAGGGGAGAGTTGGGCTTTACCATTTGATCACAAAGAAGATTCCAGCAAAAATGGCATCCACGAACACGATGAGAACGATAGCACTCACGACCGCTCGCGTCGTGCTCTCACCCACAGCACTGGCTCCCTTGCCAGTCTGGAGCCCCCGCAGACAGCCAACGCCAGCGACTAAGATTCCAAAGACAAAAGATTTTATGATACCCGTAAGAATATCGTGGACTCCCACTGCGCTGACAAGTTGGTTCCAAAGCGCGGCAAACGGAAACCCCTGCATCATCATGACAACAAAGCCCCCGACGACCCCGAGTGCACTCGCATAAACCGTCAAGGCTGGCACCACGATGAACCCCGCAATAATGCGGGGAATCACCAAGAATCGCACAGGATCCAGACCCATCGTGCGCAAGGCATCGAGCTCCTCGTTGACCTTCATCGTGCCAATTTCCGCCGCAAAAGCCGAGCCGGAGCGACCAGCAAAGACGACCGCCGTCATGATCGGCCCGAGTTCCCGCAGTAAGGCCAAAGCCACAAGATTGACCGCAAAGATATCCACTCCGAACTGGCGCAGCGGCGTAGCCGCCTGGAAAGCCATGATCATGCCGGTAAGAAAAGAAACCATGCCCGCGACGACGAGTGCATCCACGCCGGCACGTTGAGCAATGACCCACATGTCCGCCCACCGCACCGCTTTGGGATTCACCGCGCAGGCGAGACCCACAGCCAAGACTTCGCCGATGAAGGCGATTTGCTCGCGGGTGTCCTGATAAAAGCCATAGCCAAGACGTCCGAGCGATTCGATAGCAGAGCCGCGCGACGTGTCTTGCGGCTTTTCTTTATCAAGATTGTCGAAGGGCTTGAGCATCGTCTCGAGCTCGGGTTTCAGTCCCCTGATAGCCGCGCCGTGTTCTTTCTGCAAAGTCCAGAGTAGCGCCAGACCCGCCCCGTCGCACGACACCACGCCCGAGGCATCCACCTGCCACTGCGGTCCTTGCCTCAGAACCTCGTCCCAACACGTCGCAACCGCCTCCGCATTCAGTTCGCCCGCGAGCGTGACCCACGTCGTATCACCCTTCTGCTCAGTTTTCACAATCTCGGACGCCACTTCCCCTAACTATCCCAAGATTTGCCCCTCGTCGAGCGGGGTCTGAGTCCTTATTTCAGCTCACGAAGTTTTCCGCCGGTTTTGCGCACGACCGAACCCATTTCGCGGCGGTCATCGTCCTTCATCTCGAAACCAACGAAATTGAGCTTACAGCCCGTAGTGCCTTGAAGAGGGCCCTTTGCGATGTCTTCGAGTTCGCTCCAAGGTATCGTTTCCAGCTTGCCTGTGGGGCGCCATTGGAAGCTGGCATCGGAGATGAGAAAAATCACGTCTGGCTTCATTTCTGCAGCAAGTTCCAGCACGCCGGCTAGCCCGCGGGCATTGTTCACGACTTTGCCGGAGGCACCCATAGTTCCTGTTTCCACCCATTCGGTTTTGATCCAATCGAGAGCTGCGGCGCGGTTCTGATCAGTCGCGGGGAGGAGCTCTTTTTGGAAGGGTTTGTAGTTTTGTGTGAATTGGATAATGCCGAAGCGCGCGTTGATCGGAAGCTTGGAGATCAGCGCGGCGGTCTCGTCCTGAATGCGCGAAATGGATATCCCGGCCTTGTTCGCCTTGTTGACAACGCTGGTAGAAACGTCGAAGAGCAGCAAGATCCGCTTGCCTGTGGACTGGATGCCGAAAAAGCTCAGTCCCGTGCCCTTGCCGCCCAGGCCGCCCGATCCCTCCCCGCCCGCACCTTGCCCGGCGGTTCCCACAAGGCTGGAGACTTGGTCGGAAACAATTTCCGAGGGATCAAGCGGCAGCATTTGATCAAAGGGCATCTTGGGCACGTCGGGCAGGGCAAACGCTGTGGGCCTTAGGCTCTGCATTTTGTCGTTGAAGCTAGGCTTGGGCGTCATGGCATCGAAGGCAGCCATGTTCATGCGGTGCTCGCGTTGCTTGGCGGGAAGGCGGATGTCTTTTTTCACTTCAAAAGTCGCCGGTGCCGGAAAGATATACTTCGCGACGACGATCACCCCCGCGACGACGCCAGCGAAAACATGAAGGATGATCACGCCAACGATGATGGATAGGATCATCTTACGACGGCGCCGTTTGGCCTTCTCGTCTTCCGTTAGAAATGTCTCAACCGCGGGCATTAGCCATCCTCCTCGGGATTGGTGTCTGCAAATGTCACGCCGCTGATTTTTGCTTGGGCACAGACATTTAGCACGGCGACGATGCGCTGGTGGGTGGATTTATCCTCGGCATCAATCGTGATCAATGGCTCAGATTTATTGGCATCGGCCGTTTCTTTGAAGCGCTTGAGAACGGCCAATAGCGTCGGCAAGGTCTCGCTGGTGGGTGTATCCATGGGCTGGTCGTTGAGAACGACTTGTCCATCCGCACGAATCGTGATGCGTTGCTCGTCGGGAATATCGAGGGCTTCTTCTTGGGCGACGGTTCCGGGAAGGCCGATATTGACATCACTCTCCTGCTTCACGGGTTTGGCGGTGACCATGAAAAAAACGAGCAGCAGAAAAACCATATCAATCATTGGTCCCATCTGCATTTCGACCGTTTGAACATCTTTGCGGCGGAGTTGCATGGCTTACTTTTGGTAGGTTCCGAAAATGACAGTAATGGCTCCAGCCTCGCTCGCGATTTTCATGAGTTCCTTGATCTGGCGACCCGGCGTCGTCTTGTCCGCTCGCACGTAGAGGCGTAAGGGTGGGTAGTTTTTGAATCGCTCCTTAAGATACGCGGTGAGTTCCTTTTTGTCGGCGGGTTTTTGTCCGATGAAGTAGCTTCCTGCGGCATCAATACTAATGATATCGCGATTGGAAAGATCACTCGGAACGACGGCATTGGATGCTGTTGGTAGCTTAATATCTACCTTCACTTGTTCCTTGGAAATTTTCGTGGTGACCATGAAAAAGACGAGTAGGAGGAAGGTCATGTCAATCATCGGCGCTAGCTGAAAGCCGACGTCATCCTCTTGTTTTTTGCGGATCTTCACGGGGGCGTGGGACTTAGTTCGAGGCGTCTTGCTCGTATTCCGCTTGCGCTCCCTCGATCTTCAGTTCGCCCGAGAGCAAGTCGAGCATGAAGGTCACCCGCTTTTGAATATTGGCGATTTGGATAGTGAGGGAATTCCGAAAGTAGAAGTAGAGAAACATCGCCGGAATACCGACAAAAAGACCACCTGCTGTCGTGATCATCGCCTCGCCGATTCCGCCTGCAAGGTCACTGGGTTCCGACTTGCCGGCGGCGAGCATGTCGAAGCTCGCGATCATTCCGGTGACTGTTCCCAAGAGGCCAAGCATGGGGCCGATGGTGGCGAAGACGTTGAGGTAATTGACCCAGAGGCCAAGTTTCGTCTCTTCGTTCGCGAGAGTTTCTGAGGCGGCTTGTTCCATGGATACTTTGTTCGCTAGGTCGCGGTCGAAGTTCACCTTGAGCAGGGCCGCCGCCATCGTACTGGCAAACATGTTTGGCTGATTATGACAGAGCGAGTAAGCGGAACTTGCATCGCGGGTTTGCATGTATTGGCCAATTGCTTCGACCTGCGACTTGGGCATCAGCTTGTTACCACTGATATTCATGAAGCAATAAATGCTGACCGCTGCCGTGCCGATCGAGCAGAGCAAAATGGGCCACATGAGGGCTCCACCTGCATTAAACGTGTCGAGCAGCGTCTTATCTTTTGGCGGGGGCTTGGCCGCTCCGTCTTGCGCAGAGAGTGGCTGCGCAAGAGCAAAGAAAAAGCTGCCAAGGCAAAGAACGAGGAGGCTAGTTTTGCGAATCAGGTTTTTTTTCATGGCTTTTTTTAGGTGATTTTTTTGCTGGGGCGTCAGTCTTAGCTTGGTTGCTAAGATCGGTCTCTGGCGATGAAGCTGCGGCCTTGCGCGCTTCTTTCTCCGCATCGTAGGCGCGGACTTCTTCAGGAAGTTTTGATACCCACTCCGCCGCGAGGGCGGCGTATTTGGTGCTTGGGTAGATCGCGACGATGTCCCGTGCGGTTTCGAGGGCGGCGTAGGGTTCGCCTACGTATTCGTAGAGTTTCGTAGCGCCCCAGAGTCCACGAGACGACGCCTCGATTTCCGAGCCATGAAAGAGATAGGGAAACAGGTAAAGATCAAGTGCGTGTTGGTAGAGACGCTCGCGTTCCGGACGAATTGCCACGTCTTCCTGCCAGCGGGGATTGTCCTCGATGAGCTTGCGAAGCGCCGTGGCGTCGGCCTCCGCAAGGAGGAGCTTGGCGGCGATGAGGACTTCGGGATTTTCCGTGGTTTGCGCAAGTTCGGTGGCCTCTGCAATCGCCTCACGGGCTTGGCCGCTGGCGACCATTGCGCGGAGGCGACCATGGCGTGCGGACGCTTGGTCATCTTCACTCCACGCCTTATCCTCAATTATCTGGAAAAGGCGGAGCGCTTCGGGGTAGAGAGCGGCATCCGCCGAACGCAGGAGCAGGTCGCCAAGCAACACTCCAACCCTGGCTGACGGAGAGCGGGGCATTTCAAGCCATGGTTGAGCGGCAGTCCATGCCGCGCGGACTGCAGGGAGCTGGAGGGGTGTCGCGCTGCGTAAAAGGTGTTCTTGAGCAGGATTCGGCGAGAACTCAATGCGAGAGACATCTGCTCGGGGAACCGCGACGGAAGCAAAAACGAGCGGTGAGGTGAGAGGTGCGCCAACCGGGGCGGCAAGGGGCACTTGGAGGCGTATGTTTGCGCCTTCTATTCCGACGATGCGCCCTGCGCGCGTGGCACCGTTGCTTAAAAAAAGTACATCGTCGGCAAGCGCAGCCGAAGCGAAGAGGCAAAGGACGATGGTCGCCTTCATCCTTGGTTGGCCCCCTCAGGCGGCTTGCCTAGTGCCTCAAGCCGCACCCGGGCCGCGCGGGCTTCTTCAAAGGCAGCAAGATCGTCGAGAGCGAGCATCTCCGTGTAGGTATTGCGGGCACTGGTCTTGTCGTTCAGTTTCTCAAAGGCCTCGCCACTGGAGAGGTATGCCTTAGCCACCCAGTCGCGCCAGCGGCCATACATCACATAAATGCGTTGGAAGTAGGGAATCGCTAATGCGGGCTTATCATCACGCAATTGGCTTTCGCCGATACGGTAGAGTGCTTCGGCTTTTTGATTTCCCGTGGCATATTCGCTGGCTAATAGGGCCTCGAAGGCATCACGCGCCTGCACACGCTGGCCCCGGGCTTCAAGCAGGGTGCCTTTGGCGAGGAGCACACGCCCGATTTCGCGGGACGAGGGGGTTTGTTTCTCGAAGGTGGTGAAGTATTCTAGTGCGCCTTTCTCGTTCCCAGCTTGCAGTTCGGCGAACCCCAGCGCGACCAGGGCCCTGTCCTTCTGAGGAGCGCGCGGATTCCACTTAATGAGGTCGCGAAACATTTGGATTGATCGTTTTGAATCTCCCGATGTGGCGAGGGCTTCAGCGAGATCGGCAAGGAGAAGCGGATTTGCAGACGACACATCCACCATTGGCACCGCCTCGATGAGGAGTGCTTGTGCCTTGTGTGGGTCGCTTCGGCGGAGTGCAGCGCCCTGAGCCCAGAGCGCACGCAGGGCGAGGGTTTTTTCGTTTTTGCCCATGGCACCTTGGTAAAGATCACGCAACCCGGCCAAGTATTGGAGCTGGTCTTCGCCGCGATAGAGTCTTGCAAGCGAAGGAAAAAGTTCCTCTACCGAGCGGATCGTTGGATCGTTGCCATGCTCGCGGATCGCTGCCCAGAAGACCTCTCGCGCCTTCTCAGGTTGGTCTTGCTGGCGATACACCCAGCCTATGGAATTGATCGCTTCTGCCACCCGAGGACTCCGCGGATTTTTTTGCTGAAAGTCCCGCATGTGGTCGAGCAATCGCTGCTGTTCCTCCATGAGCTTAAGTGCCTTCCCGACTCGAAAGACGCCCTCTTCATAGAAGCGCGTGTCCTCGCGAGGGATACCCGCAAAAGCCGCGATACCTTCTTCCATACGACCTTCGTTCATAAGGGCATCGCCCAGTAAGACCCGTGCTTCGCTGGCTGATTCGTGCCCCGGGAAAGCGCGCATGTAGGCCATGAGTTCACGCATACTGGTGGTGTAATCCTCTGCTTGCTGCGCGCAGTAGGCTCTCCGGAAGGTTGCTAGCCCTGCAAATTCCCCCTGCGGGAATTTGCTCAAGTAAGCCTGCAGGTGGCTTCGCGCTTCCTCAAATTGCTTATCCAGCGAGTAACCCATGCCCTGCCAATACACCGACGCTTCTGTGAGTTCGTGCTCAGGGTAGGCTTTCGTAAAATCCGCAAAAGCCTCAATCGCTTGCACGTTCTCGTCCGCAAGCAAGAGCGTAAAAGCCTTCGCGTAGGCGGCACGGGGCGCAAATTCTGACTTCGGATACTTTTGCAGAACATTGTCGAAAATCTCACCCGCCGCTGCGTAGTGGAGTTTTTTTTGCTCAGCGACTCCAGCGAGATAGCTCACGAGTGGCAGACTCTCTGACTCGGGAAATTTCTTTGCAAATGCCTGCGCGGCTAAGGTGACTTTTGGCCAGCGTTGCATCTGATACCATGTCTGCACGAGGTTCACGGAAGTTTTCTCGACGATCGCATCGGCGGGCATTTGCTCCAACATGTCTTCCAAAATCAATGCTGATTCGCGGTAGCGCATCATGCTCTGATACGCAGTGGCCAATCGAAGCCGAAGCGAAGCATCGAAGCTTGTGGTCTGGCGGAAGGTATCGAGTTCACGCTGCACTACGATGATGAGTTGGCTCAGAAGAAGCTTCTCGTAGGCATCGGCCCGAGGATTTGCGTTTGCGGCTTGCAAGCGTCCCTGCAGACTCGAAAGTCGTGCGGCTTGGTGCTTCACGAGGCGTTCTGCTGGCCAGACGCGCTGGAGGCACACGATAGCATCCCGTAGCAGGCCCTTGTCTAGCAGTTGTTCTCCGAGCTGCAGAGTGAAGGTTTGGAACGCGATGAGTTGGGTAAGTTCATCCATGCGAGGATATTCTCGCGCGACGAGAGCGAGGGCAGCCGCTTCGTCACCGGCTTGTAGAAGCGCGTAAAGATGAAGCACGACGGCCCGGCCCCGGTTCTCGTTGCGAAGGCTCGCTTCCAACTTCGCAAAAGTGTCTGCCGCTTCGCGAAATTGTTCTTCTAAGATCCATGCCTTGCCGATGAGTAGTTGCGCCTCGGGAATGCGCAGGGCCGCAGGATATTGTTGAGCGTAGGTGGGATTGTTCTGTGCCGTGGGAGGAAAAAGCGTGAGAAACTTTTCGAGCGCTGCCCGCGCTTCTGGATAAGCTTGCTCTTGAACCTGAGCAACACCGAGCCAAAATTGCAATTCCTGATTCTCAGCGATTCCCAACGGTGGCTGCAAGGCAAGCGCCAGCGTGATACGCTCGATTGCCTCCGGAAACTTTTTGAGGTGCACATATGCCATGGCATGCCGAAAGCGCATGCCGCGAAGGGTATCGGTCGCTTCCGAGGATTTCCCGAAATCCGCCTCGAACTTCTCAAAGAGCGATGCTGCCTCTGCATGTTTTCCTTCCACAAAAAAACCATTGGCCTGCCCCACGATTTCCATAGCCGTCATGCCCGACGGCGACGTATTCGTCTGTGCCGAGGCGACCGACACCATCACGATGGCCCCGCACAGGATTACTAGATGTCTGAAAGGGAAAATCATCGCCGACAGGTCACAGTCTTGGTTTTTGTGCTGAGTTGAGAAAAAATCGAGACTCACTGTGTGACAATTTTGTCACAGAGCAACCTCCTCAAAGCACAATCCGTGCCGAGACTCCGAAGGGGTGGTTAACGCAGCGTGAGGTTTACCGAACGAATCTGGAACGGCCGAAACTCCAAAGACAAGCTGTTGGCTGTGACGTTCAGCCTTTCTTCTTCGTCCTCTAGGAATCTGACCTCGCTGGCAGATCTAAGGGATAGGCTGCATCGCAGGGTGGTGCTGACATGTCCGCCTTGGGCTCCCTCCCGTTTCGGTTTCAAAATGTCCACAGGGTTCGGACCGGGGACATAGGTAACAGTATAGAGTGTGAAAATGCCCCAGCCTAACGTGTAACCTATTTTCCCGGTTCATACCCTTCCGCCTAGTGGGGGCATCGAAGTCGGCAAATCATTTTTCTATGCGCCCCGGCCGCAAGCCTGGACGTCAAAACTTTCTAACCCCGTCAGGCGCTTCCTTCTGGCTGGGTTTCTCTACCAGGATATTGCCCCGGCGGGAAGTCATCATGGGAGTGCTTCCGAACGCCAAAAAGTTAGGAATTACGGGCCCCTCGACGTGCGAGCGTCCTTTTCGCGGGGATGGAACGAAAGACGCAAAAACGGGTCAGTCCCATAAAATAGAACCAAGATCAAAAGCGCTAATTATTGCTGGCTTTTTTCTGACCCCATTTACTGCCCAACCCAAGGCCCTAGGTTTTTTTAAAAAGACTGAAATGGAACGATAACCCAATCTTCCGGAATCGCAGCGATTCCCCGTTGCTCTTCACCCTGCAGTCGGATAGGGTTTAAGCGTGAAAGCCTTGGCTGAAGTCACTGGAACTCGAAGCATGAAAATCGTCGGCTCGCGCGCAAAGTTTCCCGCTTCGCCCACTGAAGCGGTGCGGCGCGCGGAGCGGCTCATCGCGGAGGCCCAACGGATCGCCCCGATGCCCAAACCTCGGGGATTTGCCATAAAATTCCAAACGCGCGAGGACTACGAGCATTGGCGGAACGCCCAAACCAATCCCCGACTTTGGTGATGGAGGAGACACCCCGGCCCCTTCTGCACGTCTGCCGTTTGCTCAATGAACACGGTGCCGAATATCTCGTCATCGGCGCTTGGGCGATGATACTCAATAGCGTCATCCGGGCCACGGAAGATGTGGACATCCTCATCGCCGAGAACCGGGAAAACTTCCAAAAAGTCATCGCCGCCCTCTCCCTGCTGGCCGATGGGGCCGCCAGCGAATTGACGCCGGACGATTTTGTCGAAAATCTCGTTGTCAAAATCGCGGACGAAGTCGAGGTAGATGTCAGCACGCGCGCGTGGATAGTCACCTACGCCGAGGCGATCCCCAATGCGCAATACGCGGAAATTGATGGCGTGAGAATCCCTTATCTTTCTCTGCCCGATCTCATCCGGAGCAAAGAAACCCATCGTGATCAGGATCGCATTGATGTGGAAACCCTCCGTCGGCTTCTCCCTTGACTCCCCCGCTTTCTCTGGCTTTCGCCCATTGCGTTTAGCGCAGCGGGCCGGGTGTGGCTTGGTGCCAGTGTGCATTTCGTCGCTGACCCCTGACACAAGGCCATGCTCGCCAGCACATTGTAAAATGCTCTCGCGTGTTCCATACAAACCTGTCTTGGCACCTTTCGGGCTTTGGCATTTGTCGCCGCGAAGCATGGAAAATATCAATAAACCATGCCTGACCTCTTTGAGGCAAGGCCTGCCCCCTTTGACTATGACCCCTTTGCCCTTTGAAGGCCTGACGCCTTTGATTTTTGACCCCTTTGATCTTTGACGCCAGATGGGCATCGAAGTCGGCAAATCATTTTTCTATGCGCCCCGGCCGCAAGCCTGGACGTCAAAACTTTCAAACCCCGTCAGGCGCTTCCTTCTGGCTGGGTTTCTCTATCAGGATATTGCCCCGGCGGGAAGTCACTATGGGAGTGCTGCCGAACGCCCAAAAGTTAGGAATCACGGGACGTCTCGACGACGGATCAAATAGGAGGCGGTTGTCGCAAGGGGATCGCTGCCGAGGACAGCCGCCGCCCCGGGATGAAGGCTGGAAACAGGATTTAGGTCAATGAAGAAGGGATCGCCATTTTCATCAAGAAGGTATTCGACGGCGCCGAGTTCCATCCTCGCCGCTCGCGAAATCTTTCGGACGGCCTCTGCAATCTCTGGGTTGATTTCCGAGGGAGGCAGCAGAACTGCCTCCGGTTCCGGATGAGCGAGGCAGTAGTTGAACTGGTCCGGTTGGACCGGCGAGCGGACTTCGTAAAGGATGTCGGGTCCGAGGATTTCGATCCGGTGGACGCAGCCGTCCGCGGGGGTAAGCATTTCCTGCTCGATCCAGCTCTCTTTTGCCTCAAAAAGATCCTCTGGTGCGGGTTCGTCGTCTGCAAGTCTTCGTATTCCTTTCCCAAAACCACCTGCGGGCGGCTTGAGGAGAACCGGCCGTCCAGGTAAGGCGCGGCCTCCGGGAACAGCGAGCGAAGTTCGTGGGGTGCGCACACCGCATTCCTTGAAAAGGTTCGCTTGAGCCAGCTTACTACAGCCGACCTGAAAGCAATGTGATCCATTGACCACGGATCTGCCCTCGACTTCCCAGCCTCGAATGGAATCGGCTATCCGATTCGCACGGGCCTTATCCTTTTCCGCGAGAAGGGTGGATACCCGGTTGACGATCAACCCGTCCTGCAGGATTTCTTCGGGGCATTCCGCGATTCGAACGTTGCAGCCCATAGATACTAGGAGTTTTGCGAGGGGACGAACCCAGACCGGAATGTCTGTGATAATTGAAATAGACATCGTCCAAAGTCAGCTGGGTAGGGCCAAAGATCAATTAGGGACCGGGATCAGGTGTCGCATTGCAACATTTTCGGAATCCAGCGGCACCAAAAGATCCTCCGTGGGGAGACTTCAGGCAATGGCCTGATTCTTCTTTTTCGCCCTAGTCTCCCGCTTCGGAGAACCCGGAACGCGAACGAATTCGAATTCCAGTTTCCGCCCCAAAGCCGCAGCCACTTTTCCAAGGCTTGCCGTCATTGGGGTCAGGTGTGTCATATCAACATTCTTCTAATTTCCCCATCCATCTATCCCTGCAATGCCTGTCATGGATGCGGTTAAATGTTGAAATACGACACCTGCACCTTTGACTTGTGCACCCGCACGGGCGGTGAGTGCGCGATCATCTGGCAGGCGAAATGATGGGGCGGATTCCCTCTTTTGATCCGAAATCCCCCTCACCCTCCACGCCAATACCCGTAAGTATCGGATTTGCGGTCAGCTTTCTACAGAGGGACTGTCCCTTTGCGATAAAAATTAAAAAATGTTTAAATGCGACACCTGACCCCGATGATTACCCGAAAACGGCCATGCATCCTTTTCCCTTCCCATGCCCCTCTAACCGGTTCGGTTGACCAGAGATTCAGCATTGGTGCTATGAACAACCCCGCCTATCCCATGGAGCGTTTTTTAAGACTCGCAAAAGTGAGCATGGAGAGATGAGGACTGTGGAGGGATTACCGGATTTGGAGAAACCGAAATACTCGTATGCAACGCCAAATCATCATCACCGATCTCACCCGCTTCACGGGCGATCAAATCGTCTGCACTGCAGGTATCGACTACAACACCATGGAGTGCATCCGCCCCCTGCCGTTTGCGCATGATGGAGCGCACACCCTGGCTCCAGCCGCAGGAGGTTTTCTAGTAGGCAGTGATGGTTGGTGTTTTCATTGATGTTTTGCGTTTTGTTTTTGTTTTCTGGTTAAGGTCGGTCGTAACTTTGCGGCCACACTCAGTCCGCCCCGTTGTTCCCGATCGCTTCGACCGGGCAGCCTTCCATGGCTTCCTTGCAAAGTGCTTCTTCTTCCGGGGTGGTCGGTTGCTTGAATACAAAAGAGTATCCGCCATCGTCGTTGCGGCTGTAATTGGCGGGTGCAGTTTCCCGGCATAGATCGCAGTCAATGCACTGGTCATCGACGTAGAATTGTCCTGCCACGTTTTCCGCGTATTTGTTTGCTGTGTCAGCCATAGATTCTTTTTCGTTTGATGCACTCGGGCTCGCGTCAGCTCAGTCGGCTTGGTGTCGCGCGCCGACCCTTCGATGATGGGCTTTCATCTGCGCGCTTCCGACTTTCTAAATCGCTTGCTTTGGAAAAGAATAAGCGGTGCAATGGTGCCTTGCAAGCGATTTATTAAAGTTTTGTATTTAGAAAAGAATCGGTTGATTCGACTGGCGTTGAAAGACGGCTGGCTGTAGGCTTCGACTCATGACAAAACGCCGCGTGGCTCGCAAGAAATCCGATCAGGTTCCGAGTCGGCAAGCGATTCTGGGCCTGCTCAAGCAACAAGGGCCGAGCGACTCCGAAGCCTTGGCCGCGCAATTGGGCATCTCCGCCATGGCCGTTCGGCAGCACCTCTACGCGCTGCACGCTCAAAAGCTGGTGACCTACCAGGAAGAGCAGCGCCCCATCGGGCGACCAGCTAAGATGTGGGGTCTGACTCCGGGAGCCGAGTCCCATTTTCCCGACGCGCATGCGGGCTTGACCGTGAATTTGCTGAACGCAGTCGAACAGACCTTCGGCGAGGAAGGCGTCAAGCGCGTCGTGTTGCAAAGCACTCAGCAGCAGATTGAGATCTACCGATCCCGCATCCCGGCTCGCGCCCCGCTGCAGAATCGGCTGAAGAAGTTAATCTCCCTCCGCAACGACGAAGGCTACATGGCGGAAGTGCAGCGACAGTCGGACGGTTCCTTTTTTCTGATTGAGAACCACTGCCCCGTTTGCGCCGCAGCCAAAGTGTGCCCCTTGCTGTGCGACTCTGAGCTTGATGTCTTCCGTGCGGTCTTGGGAGAAGGCGTAGTCATCGAGCGGACCGAGCATATCATGGCGGGCGCCCGCCGCTGCGTTTACCGCATCCACACCGCCCGAGCCCCGCTGTTAGAATCTGAGAAAAATTAAGCGAATAGTATGAGTCATATATCAAAAGAAGAATCAATCAGGGGTGCCTTCATGGGTGCAATCGTTGCAGATGCCCTGTGCTTGGGAAGTCATTACGAGTATGATGCTCAGAAAATCCACAAGGCTTATGGGAATAAGCCGATTGAACGATTTATGTCACCGGGTGAAATGATGGGAGGGCAAACTCATGGGATTGGATGGGGTGAGAGAAACTATCATCCTGGTAAAAAAGCAGGGGGAACCACCGACTACGGTGACTATAATATCGTGGTTTTGGAACACCTGGCAGCAATTGCCAATCCTCCAAGGGCGTTTAGTGTTGCGGCGATGATTCCTCATTGGATGAATCGCTTGGAAAACGGCTGGGGATCATGGATATGCACCATGACCAAAGAGACTTATGCGCAGGTAAAAAATGGATTCCCGATTGAGCAATTGGGCGGCATGTCCAATGCCATGGCGATTCGTCATGTCGCTGCACATGCCTACTATGATACCGAAGAGGAGCTAGTGGATGTCGCACGTAAAACGATGTTTACTCATACGAACAACGAAGCATTGGGTGGAGGGGAATTTTTTGCCCGGGTGACCCATCGTGTGATAAATGGTGCGACACCTCAAGACGCGATAGAATCTGTCGCCGTATTGATGGGCGGATTTTTTGAGGCGAAAGTCGCTCAGGCCATTGCAAAATTCCAAGAGGCAACTAATCCTGATTCACCGCTGTCCCGTGAGCCTTTTGCGGATGATTTGGCACTGACCTCGATGGCACGGCTATGGGATGTCGGGCGATCCGAGCCCATTAAAGTCGGCAAAGCAAGTCCGACAGAGGGGACACTCCCGGGGGCTGTCTACTTCATCCTAAAATATGCCGATCAGGAAGATGGTCTAAAAAAAGCGATTGCGGCCAATGCCATGGTAGGTGGAGATAATGCCTCACGCGGTATCGCGATTGGAATGGTGCTGGGAGCATATCAAGGAATCAATGCCATCCCAAAGGAGTGGAAGGCAACATTGGATCAATGGGATTATTGTGATAACCTCCTTAATCAATTGCCGCTTCTGAAAACGCCCCCCCTCTCTCGCAACCTCCCTTCCGAACCTTCCTCCCAAAACCCGCCCCAACCCCAAAAATGAATTTCTTAGCAGGCGCTTTCTTGATGGGCGCGGAGTTTGACCAAACCGTTTGCCCGGAGGCCACGACTCATGAAGATAATGTGGGGGCCAATCTGCTCACAAGGTGAATCAAAGTGAGACACAAAGGATCGCCATGAATTCTACACACCCCCCGCTCCCCCCTCCTCGTTGGCTAGGTATTGACTTGGTCAGGAACCGCTGGATTTTCCCGGTATGCGGTGCGCTCATGACCACTCTGGGCGGAGCGGCTTATGCCTTCAGTGTGTTTATCAAGCCACTGGAGGCGGAGTTCGGATGGGCGCGGGCGGACACGGTCATGGCCTTCTCGGCCTGCATGTTGTTCTTCGGCCTCTTCATGTGGGCGGGAGGCTACTTCGTGGACAAATTTGGGCCCCGGATACCTTTTATCATTGGCGGCGTGTTGATGGCGGTGTCTCAGATCCTTTCCTCGCAGATTCACTCGGTATGGGGTTTGGTGCTGACGTATGGCGTGATGCTTGGGGCCGGGCTCGGGCTGGCCTACACCTCCAGCACGATTGCGCTGTCAGCGCGATGGTTCCCTGAGAAGGAAAAGCGGGGACTGGCGATTGGCACCTCCGTTTTTGGTTTCGGCATTGGAGCCTTGATCGCTGCGCCCCTGTGGACGGCTGGGATCGAAGCTTTTGGGTGGCGCTCAACCTATGTCATCACTGGCGTCATCTTTCTGGTGGTTCTGTCCATTCTAGCAACAATCATCCGGTTTCCTCCGGATGGCTACCAATTTGCGGAAGGTAAGGGGTGGCAGCCCGCAACGGAAAATGACCTCCTTACGGAATCCAAAGTCACAAGCAATCCGACTGACTTCAGTTTTGGGGAGTCCTTCCGAAACAAGTTTTCTTGGCTGACGGGGCTGCTGTTCTTCCTGTGCATCTTCGGTGGGCTCACAACGCTCAGCCAGTTGGCACCCTACGCGGCAGACAGTTTACCGAAAGGAATCGGTTTGACCGCTGCGGGGGCCGCCACGGTGATTATGGCCTTATCCCTATTTAACGGGTTAGGGCGGCCGGCTTGGGGTGCCATCAGCGGGAAAATTGGGCCAAAGAGAGCTTTGATTGGGAGTCAGTTGGCCATGGTGCTGGGGCTGATCATTCTGGCTTTCGCAATGGACCGGACGTCCGTAACGGCCGGGGCCATCCTGGTCGGCTTCGCATTCGGAGGACAATTGGCCCTGAACCCGGTAATGGCCACCGCCCTATTCGGTGCGTCCTACATTGCCCGCATTTACGGGTTTATCTTTTTCTTGGGCTTTGGATTGGGGGGACTCTTAGGACCACGAGTGGGAGGCATGATTCACGATGCGACTCAGGGCTACGAATGGGTGTTTATGACCAGTGCAGCCCTTTCGCTCGTGTCGGCAGTGCTTTCGGCATTCTTCTTCCCGCCATGGGGCAAGGAGAAACAGGTGCGCTCCAGCTCATCTCTCCCTCCAGCGGCCAACGGGTAACTCGTGTTCCGCTTCTTGGCCATGCGGCTGCGAGGGAATCGAATTCTGCCAAAGCCGCGCATCTATTCCGACGAAGAACTCGCCATAATGTTCGCCGAAGATAAGGCGGACGGGGAGCTTTTCCGGCAGGGGTGCCAAACGAAATCCCTCCAACGGGAAACAATTTTCAAATACCTCAATCTCGTGCCCCCGTCAGGCCAGCTTCACCACGAGTTTGCGACCCATCGCGCGGGCGACCTTTTCCAATGTCGAAAGCGTGAGATTCGTCGGTTGGCGTTCGTAGCGGCAAACCGCGCTACGCGTCGTCCCGATTTTCTTGGCAAGGGCTTCCTGGGTGAGACCGGCTCGTTCACGAGCCTTGGCAAGAATCTGCCCCAGCTCCCACTCGCGTCGCTCCTCCTCATAGGCTGCGGCGAACGCAGGATCAGCATTCATGCGGTCCGCCACATAGCGGTTCAGATCATCTGTTTTTTCGGTTTTCATGGTCTTTCTTCCTGGTCTCCGCCCGGACAATTTCCTGCGGAGAGGTTTTCTGTGTCTTTTTTGTGAATCCGTGGGCCAGAACCAGTTTGCTTTTCCCTTCCATCCACCCAAGCAGACGAAAGATATTTCCCGCAAAAATCACTCTGATTTCCCAGATGTCATCGGTGGCGGTCATCTTTTGCAGGTAAACCGAAGGAACTGGATGTGTCGCCTTCACCGCAGAAATAGTCCACAGCACCTTTGCCGCTTGTTTGGCATCAAGGCTGTCGAGATACTCCCGCACCGGCGAATCCCCTTCGGCTGTTCTGTAAAAAACAACTTCCAGCATTTCATTTACGTTAGCGCATACGATAACCGCGTCAATGGTTTTTTTGCACGATTTTCAGTTCGCTAATTCTTCGCACATCGGACACACGGCACCTCGACAAATGCGATGAAACGCGGGAGAGTTGCCTCTTTCGTGAAATGCAAAAGGGAGAAATTGCACACTGGAACCGGACCTGCACTTTTTGACGCCCCCACTGGCTGAAGCTGGAACGTCCAGCCCGCCTCAACCCTTTTGCCGTTCACGGATGGCTTCAAGTTCCAGCACGGCGTGGAGGTCGCGGGGGCGTGCCATCGCGCGTTTGGCGGCGATGAGGGCATCGAGGGTTAAGACACGGACTGTCACATCCTCAAGCAGGATCGGTTCGCTGACGCACAGACACGCTTCGTATTTTCCCACGCCCTTGATCTCTCCTAGGCAATCAAGCTGGCCCCAGTCCGTCGAGAGATAGAGAGTTTTATAGTCCGCTTTTTCGGCCTGTTCGCGGCTGAAGGAAAGTTTTTGCGGAGTCATGCGATGCACCGGATGCAATGGCTCCAACGCTTCGAACAAACGGAGCAAATTCTCCGGTTCCATGCAGCAGACGATGTCCACGTCGCGCGTCATCAAAGCGCTGCCACGCAAAATCACCGCCAGGCCACCGGCGATGACGAAGTCCACGCCGGCATCGGCCAGTATGCGGGTCATGCGGGTGAGATCAGGCATGGGGCTTCTCCATGGCCGCGAGGAGGTATTCCACTTCGTTCACGACGCTGTCATTCTGCCGCAGGCGCTCGGCGGGAGACAGGAGAAGATTGGTTTCCAGCAAGGACAAATCAATGCCGTAGGCTTCAGCACGCTGAGCCGCGGTCAGTCCGTCGTCCGTGCGCCAGAATTTTTCCAGCTCTGCAGGCAGGGGAATTTCAGCGTCCATGCAACATAAAATGCAGAAAAAGTCGGGCGGTGTCGAGAAGGTGGATTGAAACCAAGCGCAAAAAATGCGAGGAGCCGAAAGAGGTTAGTCCCATAAAATAGAATATTCTCGAATTGCATTCCTGACTCGGGAGGAATGCCCCATCTTCAGATTCTCCGCAATCCATGCATTTCTCGCAGTCGTGGTCTCTCGGGGGTCAGTGAAACTGGGGAAACTGGGGGTAACAGTTTAGCCCGATAGTCTCTCCTGAAAACTTCTTCAGAATTTGGCGATGATTGCGTTGAGGGGGTTGCGGGCGAGGAGTTCCGGCGCGTAGAGATGGATAAGAGATTTTCGTTGCCAATACGATGGGGCGCGAGCGGGATCTTGGGCGGCAGCGGCGACACGGTCGGCAAGGTCGAGCGAGACGAAAGCTTCCAGTGTAGTCTTGTGGAGAAAATCCTGCGGTCTTCCGAGCTTGGCGCAACAGGCCTGTTTTTCCTTAAGAAGGTCCAGTGCGTCAGCGACGAGAAGGGTCACTCCGCCAATCGTGGCGGTGCGGGCATTTTCGAGGAAATCGCTCGCTGAAAGGCGAACGCCAAATTGGAGGCGTCCGACCAGTGGAAGTTGGGGCGTCGCTTCGGGAAGATTGGCAAAGTCGATGTCTTTCGAAAGCCAGAGACTTGCGTCTACTTCTGTGAGAGCCGGAGGCGGAAAGTCCGGGCTGGCCCGTTTTTCCAATTGGATTCTGTAAAACCAGCAAGCAGCTCCACCTACGAGGACGCTTCCGCGGAAAATCCCGGGACACTCCGTGGCAAGCCGCTGGAGTCGGCCTTGAATGCCGGACCAGTCTAGGTGTCGCACAAGACGGGCTCGACGAAATCCAGAAGCGCAGTGGTGGCACCTGCATTCATTCTGTGCCAGTCCGCGGCCGAATACCGATTGCCGGGGAGATTTTTCCAAGCTTCTTTAAGGGGCCCGGCGGTCTCCCAAGGTGCCGGGGCCGGCGCCGCAGTTCCCTCGTCGCACGGTGACGTTGCGTTATTGGCAGTGGACTTCACTGGTTTGAGGGTGCATCACGGAGAGGGCCGTGGCAAACGGAAAAGTGAACCACTGAAAACTGAACACTCCTCCGCTGGCTAGGCAATATTCTATTTTATGGGGCTTGCCCCTTTTGCCTTTCTTTCCTCGCAGGCGGAGGCAAACAAAACAGGCGGAGGGTTGCCCCTCCGCCTGAAATTGAATTTGGTTTGTGTGACTTAGAGCTTAGCCGTTGGCCGTGCGGCGACGGCGGATGTTCCAGAGCATGAAGGCGGAGCCGAGGGCGATGAGGGCCCAGGTGGATGGCTCGGGGATGGCGGAGACCTCAAAGTTGTCCACTCGGCCAGTGCCAGTACCTGCGATTGTTCCGAGGTTAATTGAGGTAGTGCCGGTGACGTTTAACCGAAAGAAAATGCTCGCGTCGTTGTTGAGTGCAGTGATGGAGGAGAGGTCGTAGGAATAGACGTCCGCGGCCGGTGCCAAAGTGCCGTTCCATGTGCTCGAGTTTACCGCATAGCTGGCAAAATTCGTGAACGAGACCCCATCCGTGCTGTATTCAAGGATAAAGTCGCGAGGACCTGTGTTGCTTCCCGCTTGCTGCCAACTCACTGCAATATTTGAGAGAGCTACAGTGCTCACTTGAAATTGGAAAAATTCGCCCGCGGCCCAACCGTTAGAGCTCCAGGATTCGGCACTCCCCCAGCCTGCAGGGCTCGAGAATGTGCCCCCCGTATTGCTAGTTGCTGTCCCCGCACCAACTTCTGGAGACAACGGACCCGATGTCGTGGGTATCGAGGTTTCAAATGTCCACCGAGCTATGACCTGCGCCTGAGCCCCCGCCAGCGTGACCGCTGCGAGGCCGATGATTGTGAGGAATATTTTCATGATGTGTGTTTTGTTTTTGACCACTTTTATTGTTTTATTTTGTTT